>Ga0207667_10000006_pt1:515000-679876 | contig 679876 bp, 586 predicted proteins | sample KBSCornC52_FD_184301 | JGI IMG/M metagenome (GOLD analysis project Ga0207667, IMG submission 184301) | Corn rhizosphere microbial communities from Kellogg Biological Station, Michigan, USA - KBS Corn C5-2 (SPAdes) (version 2) | ecosystem: Host-associated > Plants > Roots >...
TCCGGACGGCGGTTCGTGCACCGCCGATCAGGCGCGAGCCGACCAGTTCCTCCATGCTCGAATAGCCCAGGCCGAGATGGTCGGGCCGCACCGCCATCGCCGCCATCAGTCCGATCGTGCCGGCCTTGAGCCCGGCGCGGACCACGCGGCCCCAGCGCAGCGCCGATTCCCAGCGGATCATCCTCAAACTGTCGGCATCGACCTCCCGCGTGGCGATGAAATGCGCCTGCAGCGCGCCGATCGTGTGGCCCAGCCGCCCGAATGTGGCGCGGTCGTAAACGGGCACGGCGCGCATCAAATGTTCGACGACGAGCTTGGCGCCGACCTCCGCATCGTCGAACCCTTCGGCCGCATAGGTTTCCGCGAGCACGCGCATCGCGTTGCTGCTCATCGTGCAGGCGTGAACCTGCGACGCGCCGCCGCCGTGTTTGCGATAGAGCAACAGCGGATCGTCGATCCGCGCGATTCCTCCCTGACGTGCCGTCCGGTGATAGAGATCGAAATCCTCGGCGTAGAGATAGTCCGGCCGGGTGAACTCGCTATCGGGTGCAACGCGGTCGCGGCGCAGCATGACGGTCGACCAGACCAGCGGATTCTCGATCCACAACAGCCATTCGACCAGCCGTGGCGTCGTCACCGGCGACTTGATGCTCGACGTAACCGCCCCGTCTTCGAGAATAGCGGCGCTTGCCGCAACCAGGGCGATGTCGGAATGCGCATCGAGAAAGGCGACTTGCCGTTCGAACCGGTTGGGCAGGCAGATATCGTCCTGGTCGAGCCCGGCGATATAGCGCCCGCGCGCCTCGGCGAAGGCGCGGTTGCGGCTGCGCACCGGGCCGGCATTCCGCTCGGCCGCGATGACCCGAAGGCGCGGATCGGGGCAGGCCCGTAGCACTGCGAGCGTCTCGTCGGTCGAGCAATCGTCGACCACGATCACTTCGAAATCGGTGAAGCTCTGCGCCCATAGGCTGTCGAGCGTCTCCCCGATCAGCGTCGCGCCGTTATAGGCGGCCATCACCACGCTGACGGTTGGGTTGGCATGCGGGCCGCTCATGCCACTGCCCTTTGCCGCTCACCCAGCACCTGATCGACGATCATCTGGCCGACATCATTCTGCCATTGCCACAGGCCATTGGCCTGACCGCGGAAGCTCGGCTCGCCGCCCATACTGCCCCAGGGTACGAACCCTGCCGCGAGTCCGATGCCGAACGCGCCGGGGATCGGCTGGTCGTGGGCGTCGAGGAGGCGGCAATAGCGGTCGACCATCGGCCGCCCGGCATCCGCCGCAAGCGCGACCGGCGTTCCGTCGGCTTCGAACAAGGATAAGGCGCGCGGGCGATAGCCCAAGGCGGCGATCACCAGATCGGCGGTCTCGACGATCGTCCGCGCCTCGGCATCGTCCTCCGCGATCCGATGCACCGCGACGCGGGGATCTGGCGCGCGGCCATCGACTTGCAACATGCGCAGCACGAGTTCGCGGGCTTCCAGCCGAAAACCACCGAGGCGATAGACGAACCCCGATACGGGGCAGATGTCGTCGGCGCCGAAATCGGTGAAATTGTCAGCCCGCGCCGCAGCCTCGCTATGGTAGAACGGGCGCAGCGGCCGGCGATGCAGCAGAGTGATGCCGCCCGCGCCGAAGGCGATCCCGGGCCGGCTGCGCAACAGCAACGCGACGCTGGCGAGCGCGCTGGTCGAGCCGCCGATAACCGCTACCTTCGGATTGCGTTTGCTGCGCAGCAAATCGGCCGCGCGATCGAGCCCGCCCAAAGCGAGCAATTCGTCGGATTGGATCAGACGGCCGTCGGCGAGGCGATGCAACGGCGCGCCGGCAACCTCGCGCGCCACCAGTTCGTCGAGCGGTTGGTGCCCGCCGGTGGCGATCACGATAGTGTGCGATCGCCGCTCGCTCTCGCTGCCGTCGGCCAGCCGCCGCAGCCGCGTCGTCCAGCCGCCTTGCGGCGAGCGCCGCGCCTCGATTACTTCGTGCCCCGTCGCAACGTTGCCGCCATTGGCAGCGACGATCGCGCCGAGCCGGTCGCCGGTCACGCGCAGCAGCGGACCGGCATCGCTCAACGGCACGCCGAGTGCGTCGACGTACCGCGCGACCTGCCGCGCCGCCGGATGGTCGATCAGCGCGGCGATCTCCGCGTGCGGATTGTCCCTGATCGCCGACAAGAACGTCTCCGCGGTCGAATCCGATGAAATTGCATATTGCCCCAGCCGCCCGCCACCGAGCGCATCCTCGCGTTCGACCACGGTGAGCCCTGCCTGGGCGAGCGCAACCAGGCGATCCTGTTTCGATGCTGCGGTGAGCAGCGCGGTCCCGGCCGGGCCGCCACCAACGATCAGCATCGCGTCCGCGTCGCGCGCGCTCGCTGGCGTGGCCTGCGCGCGGATCGCTTCATTGGCTCGCGCCGCGATGAGGCGCGCTTCGGCCGCGGTCATGCGATCGGAGATAGGGAGCGAGACGATGCGATCGGCGACGCGGTCGGCGACGGGGGTCGAGCCGACAATGGCATGATCGCGGATCCACGGCTGCTGCCCTAGATGCGGGCTGAAATAGGTACCGCAGCCGATGCCGTCGGCGGCCAGCGCGGCGACGAAGCGGTCGCGATCGATCCGGTCGGGGAGCAAGGCCGGCATGAATTGGAAAGCACGGCGCGCACCCTCGACCGCCTGCAATCTCATGCCGTCGAGCGCTTGGCGATAGCTTGTTTCGATCTCCGCGCGGCGTCCGGCCACGTCGTCCAATTGATCCAGTTTCACCCGCGCCATCGCCGCGACCAATTCGGACATCTTGGCGTTCATTCCAGGCACGGTCGCAGAGCGGCTGCCGGCGAAACCGAAATTGGCCATGGCGCGCAGTTCGTCGATCAGGGTCACATCGCCGCAATGGATAAGCCCGCCCTCGGCGACGGCGAACGTCTTGGTGGCGTGGAGCGAATAGACGATCGGGAATGGGGCGCCTGCGCCGAACCCCTGGCCGCCGGCATCGATCGTGCCGAGCGAGGCGGCGGCGTCGACCACCACGCCGATTTGGTGCCGCCGCATGATCCAGGCGTAGCGGTCGAGATCGATCGCATTGCCGAAGGTCGCATAGGGCACCACGACCGCGATCTGTCCGGCATGTTTCTGGAGCAGGCGCTCCTCGGCCGCGGGGCACATCGACCAGTCCTCGGGGTCGATATCGGCGAGCAGCGGGGTCAGCCCGCACCATTCGGCAGCCTGGGCGGTCGCGGCGAAGGTGAAGGCAGGCATCAGCGCGAGCTTACCAGCACCACGCTCGCGCCCAATTGCTTGACGGATTGCGAGCATCAGCCCCAGGGTTGCGTTGGCCACACCAAGACACGCGCCCTGACCGCCGAACAACCGCTCGGTCGCTTCCGCCTCGAACGCGCGGAGTTCCGGCCCGTTATTCGAATAAATGCCCGATCGCTCGACGCGCGTCAGCACGTCGAGATGCTCGCTGAGGCGCGGCGGATTGGGATCGACCAGCGGATAGCGGAGTTGAACCATCGCTGTCCGGCTTAGCGGCGGGGACCTAAAAACAGGTTACGCTTGGCGGCGAACCGTCGCTTGGCTAGTCTTTTCAAGCGAATACCAAGGAGACGCTGGCATGGCGGTCGAATTCCTCCTCAACGGCAAACACATGTCGTTCGATGGCGATCCCGACACGCCGCTGCTCTGGGTGATCCGCGACCATGCCGGGTTGACCGGCACCAAATATGGCTGCGGCATCGCGCAATGCGGCGCCTGCACGGTCCATCTCGACGGCAAGAACCGGCGGTCCTGCGTCACGCCGATCGACACGGTCGCGGGCAAGACGGTGACGACGATCGAAGGGGTGTCGGGGCCGATCGCCGAGGCGGTGCAGAAGGCCTGGGTCGCGATCGACGTGCCACAATGCGGCTTCTGTCAATCGGGCCAGGTGATGAGCGCGATCGGGCTGCTCGCACAGAAACCAACGCCGACCGATGCCGATATCGACGCGGGGATGGCGGGCAATATCTGCCGCTGCGCGACCTACGTCCGCATCCGCCAGGCGATCAAGGACGCGGCCGACGCGAAGGTGTCGGCATGACCGCCGTCGCTACCGACCGCCGCCAATTCCTTGCCGGTTCGGGGTTGGTCCTGGGCTTCGTGCTACCGATGCGCGGTGCCAAGGCGATGGCCCCCGCGGGGCCGAGCTTCGCGCCCAACGCCTTCGTTCGGGTTCTGCCCGACAACACAGTCAGCGTGGTGATCAAGCATGTCGAGTTCGGCCAGGGGCCCGCGACCGGGCTGACGACGATCGTCGCCGACGAGATGGATGCCGATTGGGCGCAGATGCGCATCGAGTTCGCGCCGGCCAACGACTCCCTCTACAAGAACCTCGCTTTCGGCACGATGGGCACCGGTGGGTCGACCGCGATGGCTAATAGCTGGATGCAGATGCGCAATGCCGGCGCCGCGGCGCGCGCGATGCTGGTCGCGGCCGCGGCCAAGACCTGGAACGTGCCGGCGAGCGAGATCAAGGTCGCCAAGGGCGTCGTCAGCCACGGCACGAAGAAAGCGAGCTTCGGCGATCTGGCGGCGACCGCCGCGACGATGCCGGTGCCCGACAAGCCGGTGCTCAAAACGCCCGAGCAATGGACGCTGATCGGCACCGACGTTCCCAAGATCGACAGCCTGATCAAGTCGACCGGCGCGGCGCAGTTCACGATGGATATCAAGCGCCCGAACATGCTGGTTTCGGTCATCCAGCATCCACCTGCCTTCGGCGGCAAGGCGAAGGCGGTCGACGACAAGGCCGCGCTGGCGGTGCCGGGCGTGGTCGCCGTCAAGGCTATCCCGCAAGGCGTGGTTGTCTATGCCAAGGACACCTACGCGGCGATGAAAGGGCGCAATGCGCTCGACGTCGACTGGGATCTGAGTCAGGCGGAGACGCGGTCGACCGAGGCGATACTGCGCGACTATCTGGCGCAGGCGGCGAATCCGGGCACGCAATGCGAAGCCAATGGCGACGCCGCGAAAGCACTGGCGAGCGCGGCGAAGACGATCGAGGCGACCTACATCTTCCCGTTCCTGGCGCACGCGCCAATGGAGCCGATGGACGCGGTGATCGAACCCAAGGCGGGCGGCGCCGATTTCTGGTGCGGCAGCCAGTTCCAGGTAGGCGATACCAATGCGGTGGCGGGCGTGCTTGGCGTGCCGTTCTCCGGCATGACTCTCCACGAGCAATATGCCGGCGGCAGTTTCGGACGCCGCGCCACGCCCGACATGGGCCATGCGGTTGAATCCGCGCAGGCGGTCAAGGCGCTGGGCGGCATCCAGGCGGTCAAGCATATGTGGACGCGCGAGAACGACATCACCGGCGGCCGCTATCGTCCGCTGATGGTTCATAAAGTGCGCGGCGGGATCGATGCCAAGGGCGCGATCGTCGCGCTCGACACCATCACCACCGGCCAGTCGTTCATGATCGGCACGCAGTTCTTCGACGCCGAGGAGCCGTTCGACGATGCGATGGTCGAGGGGCTGACCAAATCGGCTTATGGCTTCCCCAATTACCGCGTCGGCGTGAACGTGATGAAAAACGGCGTCCCGACCTTGTGGTGGCGCTCGGTCGGAAACACGCACACCGCCTATGTCATGGAGACGTTCCTCGACCGGTTGATCGAGCTGGGCAGACAGGATCCCGTCCAGGCGCGACTTGCGCTGATGAAGGAAGATCGCGCCAAGGCCGTACTAAAACGCGTCGCCGAGCTTGCCGGTGGCCTCACCGCCAAATCGGGCCGCGCCCGCGGCGTCGCCTTCCACAAGAGCTTCGGATCGTACGTTGCTCAGATCGCCGAGGTCTCGGCCGGCGCCGACTGCTTGCCCAAGGTCCACAAGATCTGGGCGGCGATCGATTGCGGCGTGCCGATCAATCCCAATGTCATGCGCGCGCAGGTCGAAGGCGGGATCGGCTATGGCCTCGGCCACGCACTCTATGCCGAGATCACGCTGGGCGAGGGTGGAATGGTCCAGCAATCGAATTTCGACACCTATCGATCCTTGCGGATCGGCGAGATGCCCGATGTTGAAGTGGCGATCGTCAAGTCGACCGCCGACCCGACCGGGATCGGCGAGCCCGGTTTGCCGCCCGCCGCGCCCGCGGTCGCCAATGCCTGGCGCCGGCTGACCGGCAAGGTGGTTGAGCGTTTGCCTTTCGCGCATCCCTCCAACCTAGCCACCTTGGGAGGCAAGGCATGATCCGGCGTATGATCTCGCTCCCTCGGTTCGGCGCTATCGCGCTGATCGCCTCGGTGATCATCCTGCCGCTGTCGATCGCGCGTGGCGGAGAGGCGTCGGGGTTGAAGCCCGCCAGCGCGTTCGCCGGCATTGCTGATCGCAACGCGCGCTCTGCCGCGATCTTTACCGAGATGGGCAAGGTGCTGATGTCGCCCCGCTGCCTCAATTGCCATCCGCGCACCGACAGCCCTACCCAGGGCGACGCGATGCTGCTCCATTCGCCGCCGGTGACGCGCGGGCCCGATGGGTTCGGCGCCGCGGGGATGGAATGCGCGACCTGCCACGGCCCGCGCAACGCCGCGTTCGGCAATGGCGGCGGGTCGGTGCCGGGCGATCCCAAATGGCATTTGGCGCCACGCAACATGGCCTGGCAGGGGCTGACGCTCGGCCAGATCTGCGCGGTGATCAAGGATCGGACCAAGAATGGCGGGCTCAGCCTGGAACAATTGGTCGACCATAATGGCAAGGATGAGCTGGTCGGCTGGGGCTGGAATCCGGGGGCTGGCCGCAAGCCGGCGCCGGGGACGCAGGCGGAGTTCGGGGAATTGACCAAAGCTTGGGTCGAAACCGGGGCGGCTTGCCCCAAGTGAGCTATTCCCCTCCCGCTTGCGGGAGGGGTTAGGGGAGGGCGTGTCGATAAAGCCCTGCCGCCGGCGATTTAGGACATGCCCTCCCCCGCCCCCTCCCGCAAGCGGGAGGGGAGAAGATGCTGCACCTCAACCCGCAGCAAATGCTCGCTTGACCAAACCCTCAACCCGACTCAGGATGCCACCATGACAAGCACCGATCCGGCCGCGTTCTTTCGCGAGCTGTTGGGCGAATGGGAGAAGATGGCCAACAAGGTCGGCGGCGATTTCGCACGCTCCGACGAATTCACCCGTGCGATGCACGGCGCCACCGCCGCGACGATGAGCACGCAGGAAGCGATCAGCGCGATGATGACTCGCGCGCTCGCCGCTGCCAACATGCCGAGCCGGACCGAGATCGAGGATCTGTCGGCGCGGCTGGGGCGGATCGAGCAGCAACTCGCCCGGATCGAGGCCGCGCTGGGCGGCAAGCCCGACCGGCCCGCGCGGCCCAAACCGAGCCGGACGCGCAAGCCACCGGAGAAGAAGGGCTGACCGCGCCGCCCACTCGTATTCCTGCGCACGCAGGAATCCAGGGTCACGAGCGAATCGCGTGGGGCTCTGGGCTCCTGCTTTCGCAGGAGCACGATTGAGTGGCGACCGCGACCGCCGCGTTCGATCTTGCCGACGTCGCCGCGCGCGAGTTCGAACGCGCGATGCAGCGCAATCTCAAAGGCCTTGATTACTTCCAGACTAGCGGACCGACGCTCGGTGCGACGCCCAAGGACGTGCTGATCGAACGCGGCACGATGCGGCTCTATCATTATCATCCGCGCACTGACGACGTGTATCGCGTGCCGCTGCTGCTGGTGATGGCGACGACCAATCGCGGCTATATCTTCGACATGGTGCCGGGGCAGAGCCTGGTCGAATATCTGCTCGATGCCGGGTTCGACGTCTTCATGCTCGACTGGGACGCGCCGCGCACCGACGAGCGCAATCTCAGCCTCGAAAGCTATGTGCTCGATTTCCTTCCCGCCGCGGTCGCGCGAGTGAAGGAGGAGACGAGCGAGGACGACGTCACCGTCGTGGCCTATTGCTTTGGCGGCGTGCTCTCCCTCCTCTGGGCGGCGCTCCATCCCGACGACGGTCTGGCCAACCTCGTCACTTTCACCACCCCGGTCGATTTCTCCAGGATGGAGATGTTCCAGAGCTGGGCCGACCGCCGCTTCTTCGACGTCGATCGGCTGGTCGACACGTTCGGCAATTGCCCGGGCGACTATCTCTACACCGCGTTCGACATGCTGCGCCCCGGCCAGCGCGCGGCGGGCAATATCCGGCTCTACGACAACCTCTGGAACGACGATTTCGTGAAATCGTATCGCATGTTCGATCGCTGGTCGGCCGACATCTTGCCGCTGGCGGGCGAATATTTCCGCCAGACCACCAAGAAATTGATGTGGGGCAACGAGCTGCTCGAGGGCACGCTCGAGGTCGGCGGGCGCCGCGTCGATCTCGGCGAGATCAGGGTGCCGTTCCTCCACGTCGCTGCCGAGCACGACCACATCGTTCCCACTGCGGCCTCGGCGCCGCTGATCGGGATGGTCGGCTCCAAGGACAAGAATGAAATCGTGCTCAAGGGCGGCCATGTCAGCCTGGTGGCCGGTGGCAATGCGATCAAGCGGCTTTGGCCCAATCTGGTGGAGTGGCTGGGAGTGCGATCGATATGAGCCATGCTATCCGCCGTTTCCGCCCCAGTGATGCCGAGGCGATGGTCGGCTTTGCCCGATCGCTGCCCGAACATGATCTGTTGTTCCTCAGCCGCGACGTGCGCGAACCGCGCGTCGTCGCTGCCTGGCTCAAGGCGATCGAGGATGGCGAGATCGACAGCCTGATCGCCGAGGATGGCGGGCAGATCGTCGCCACCGCCGCCCTGGTCCGCGATCCGCTGAGCTGGAGCGCGCATGTCGGCGAAGTGCGTTTGCTGGTCGCGCCCGGGCGGCGCGGTGCTGGGCTGGGCAGCGACCTGCTGCAGGGCATTTTCATGATCGCCAAGGATCGTGGGCTGACCAAATTGATCGCGCGGATGACGGTCGATCAGACGGGGTCGATCGCTTTGTTCGAAGGCGTGGGGTTCCGCGCCGAAGCGATGCTCAAGGATCAGGTACGCGGCGCGGACGGCCGCAGCCACGACGTCGCGATCCTGAGCTACGACGCGGCAAGGGTGGCGGCGCTCCATGCCGCGACGGGGATCGAATGAGGAGGCGGCGCGTAGGTGCCGTATGAGAAACGATATGCCGAACACCGACATCCAGACCAAGGCGCCCTCGGCGCTGCTGGCACTGACCGAACTACCTCGCGCGCTCGTCGAACTTGGCGCGCTGCCCTGGGCGGTCCCGCTGCTGGCGACCGCGCCGCGCGGCGACGGGCATCCGGTGCTCGTCCTGCCGGGATTCGTCACCAGCGATCACTCGACCACGATCCTGCGCCGGTTCCTGGATGGCCATGGCTATGACGCGCATGCCTGGGAACTCGGGCGAAATCTCGGCCCCAAGGCGATCGGGCATCAGGGCGAGAAACTGATCGCGCGCATCCTCGCGGTGCACGAAGCGACCGGAAAGAAAGTCAGCCTGGTCGGCTGGAGCCTGGGCGGCGTGATGGCGCGGCTGGTCGCCAAGCGCATCCCACACGCGGTGCGTCAGGTCATCACCCTAGGCTCGCCCTTTTCGGGCAGTCCCAAGGCGTCGAACGTCTGGCGCGCTTATGAGATGCTGACCGGGCAGAAAATCGACGATGCGCACACCAGGTCGCAACTGAACGAGGTCTCGGCTCCGCCGCCGGTCCCCTCGACCGCGATCTATTCGCGCGCCGATGGCGTGGTGGCGTGGCAGAATTGCTGCGAGGAAGTCGGCCCGACCAGCGACAATATCGAGGTCTATGGCAGTCATTGCGGCCTGGGGATCAACGCCAGCGTGCTCTACGCAGTGGCGGACCGTCTGGCGCAGCCGGAGGATGACTGGCACCCGTTCGAACGGACGGGGTTGCGGGCGCTGGTGTATCCGTCGGCGGGGCATGCCTAAACGCAAGGCGAGGAGAAAAGCCCCTCCCCTTCAGGGGAGGGGCTTTTTACATAGCGCCTTACTTCTTCCCTTCCCCAACAGCGTCCCTGCCGAACCGCAGGATCAGTTCGCCAATCTCGCGCGCATGCGCCAGCGCCCGGGCGCCCTGTTGCTTGAGATACTCACCCTGGATCCTGGCGACTTCCGCCGGGCTCTTCGCATTCGCCGCCGCGCGCATCGCGGCGAAGGCCTGATGTGTATTCTCCTCGGCGTGCTCGATCATCTTCATGCTGACGGCCGAGCCCTGCTTGGCGATCTTTTCGCCCGAGGCCTTTAGCTTTTCGCCCGATTTCTTGAGGTTCTCGCGCGCGCCCTCGACGCGGTCGGCGGCGGCCTTGGCGCTGCCCGCGACCTTGTCGGTGGCATCCTTCGCGGCTTTTGCGGCGCGGTCGGTTGCCTTCTTGGTCGCGGCGGCCGCCTTGTCCGTCGCATCCTTGGCTCGCTTGGCGCCCTTATCGATCGCGTCTTTGACCTTCTTCGCCATCATTTCGCTCCTTTGACACGAGGTGACCGCTTGGCGGCGGGTTTGGCAGCGGCTCTGGGTTTAGCGGCCGCGCGCGGTTTCGCCGCGGCGCGGGGTTTGGGCGCAGGCTTGTTCTCGTTGGCAGGCTTGGCGGCCGGTTGCATCGCCGCCGCTTTCAGCGCCTCGAACGATTCCCGCAGCGCCTTCGCGTAATTATCCGGGTCGGGCAGCATGTCGCGATCGGCAGTGAACGACACCGCGATCGTGTCGCCATAGGAATAGACCGGGTTGATCAGGCCCATCGAGTCAAACACGGGTGCCGTCCCGTACATCGCCAGCATCTTCGCGCCGCAGAAATAGAGCGGCACGCGGGGGCCGGGAATGTTGGTCACGACGCAATTGAACGCCGGCGCGTGCATGTTCGCCGCTCCGACGCGGGTATAAAGCCGCGCTCCGAGCCCGGCGAGGCCCGACGGGATCAACTTCGAATAATCCGCCAGGGTCCGCGCGCCGACCGCATTGGTCATCGCTTTCGAATTGACCGCCTCGCCATGCACGAAGCGCAACCGCTCGAGCGGATCGGCGATCTGGGTGCCGAGCCCGACCACCATCGCCGACACCAGATTGCCCAGCGCCGCCTTCTCGCCTTCCTGTCGCACGGAGATCGGCGCCATCGCGGTCAGTGTCTCCTTGGGCAATTCGCCCTTGTCGAGCAGGTAAGTGCGCAGCGCCCCGCCGACCACGGTCAAGATGACATCGTTCACCGTCGCGCCGGGCACGACGTCCTTGACCGCGCGCACCTCGGCCAGTTTGAACGGCACCGCGTCCCAAACGCGATGCGCGCTCACTTTGCCGTTGAACCGTGTCTTCGGCGCGGCCCGCGAATTCTTGAGGCTGACGTCGCCTTTGCCCGCCTGCACCGCCAGCTTGGCCATGCCTGGCAGCGAGCGGCCGATCGTCTCGGCGATGCGCATTGGCTGGAGCAGGTTGTTGAAATAGCTGCGGGTCAGCAGGTCGGCGACCCGCGGCATGTTCTCGGGTTGCCAAGTGTCGGGCTTGTCGGGTTCGGCCATCGATGGATCGAGATCGTGGACGGCCGCCGACATTTCGACCCCGGACATGCCGTCGATTGCCGCATGATGGACCTTGGAGACGAGCGCGAAACATCCGGGCGGCAGGCCGGGAATATTGTCGAGCCCTTCGACCACGGTGAATTCCCACAAGGGTTTCGACAGATCGAGCGGGCGCGCGTGCAGCCGCGCAACCTGGATGCAAAGCTGGCGCCAGTCGCCGGGCTTGGGCAAAGCGATGTGGCGGACATGGAATTCGAGGTCGAATTCGGGATCCTCGATCCAATAGGGATGATCGACGTCGAACGGCACGCGGACTAGCCGCTGGCGGAAACTGCGGGCGCCTGGCAGCCTGCTGGCAATGAAGCGGAGGATGTCCTTGAACCGCACGAACCCGCCGGGCGCGGTCGACGGATCGTAGATGCCGACCGATCCGATATGCATCGGCGTGTGCGGGGTTTCGAGATAGACGAACGACGCATCCTGCGCGCTCAATTGCTGCATCAGGCTCTCTCCTCCTGCGCCGGTACGGGCCGGTCTGGGAGGGAGCCTATCATGGCGAAGGGCCGGGGTGCGAATCGGGATGGATCGGCCAATTCTCCCTCTCCCCTTGTGGGCGCATCAGGTAAACAGCGCCCCGCGCTGTTTAGGTCATGCGGGGGGCATGACCGACCTGCTGCGCCCACAAGGGGAGAAGGAAATCAGGCCGCGACCTGCTCCAGCTTCTCGCTCGCTTCCAGCCACGCAGCCTCGGCCGCTTCGATCTTCGCCTCGACTTCCGCGCGGTGCTTCATCAGCGCGGTCATCGTCAGCTTGGCGAGATCCGGCGCGGCGCCGGACGGGTCGAACATGGCGCGGTCGATCGTGCTGCGCTGCTCGGTCAGCCTCGCCAGTTCGGCCTCCGCCGCCTTGGCCGCCTTGCGCAGCCCCTGGCTCTGCTCGCGCGCTTCGGCTGCGGCGCGGCGGGCGTCCTTGCGGCTGATCTTGGCCTCGGACGACCCTTCGCTCGCATTGTCCTTGGCCAGCACGAAGGCGATATAATCGTCCAGGCTGCCGTCGAAATCCGACGCAGTGCCGTTGTCGACCAGCACCAGCCGGTCGGCGCTCATCTCGAGCATGTGGCGGTCGTGGCTGACGATCACCACCGCACCCGAATAAGCGTTGAGCGCCTGGACCAGGGCCTCGCGGGCGTCGACGTCGAGATGGTTGGTCGGCTCGTCGAGGATCAGCAGGTGCGGCGCCTCGCGGGTGATCAGCGCCAGCGCCAGCCGCGCGCGTTCACCGCCCGACAATTTGCCGACCATCGTCGTCGCCTTGTCGCCCGAAAAACCGAACCGGCCGAGCTGCGCGCGCACCGCTCCCGGCGTCGCGCCTTTCATGACGCGGGTCATGTGCTGGAGCGGGGTGTCGCCGCTGTCGAGCTCCTCGACCTGATACTGGGTGAAATAGCCGACCTTCATCTTGCCGGTCGCATTCATCGCGCCTTCCATCGGCGCGAGTTGCGCGGCGAGCAGGCGCGCGAGCGTGGTCTTGCCGTTGCCGTTGCGGCCGAGCAACGCGATGCGGTCGTCGGGATCGAGCCGCAAATTGAGCTTCTTGAGCACCGGCGTCTCGCCATAACCGACCGCCGCCATGTCGAGCGTGATCAGCGGCGGGCGCAATTCGCCGGGATTGGGGAAGTCGAAGCTCAGCGACGGATCGTCGACGATCTCGGCGATCGGCTGCATCCGGGCGAGTGCCTTGGCGCGGCTCTGCGCCTGTTTGGCGGTCGAGGCGCGCGCCGAATTGCGGGCGATATAATCCTGCAGTTTCTCGCGCTCGGCCTGCTGCTTGGCGCGCGCCGAGGCGGCTTGCGCCTGGCGCTCGGCGCGCTGGCGCTCGAACGCGTCATAACCGCCCGGATAGAGCCAGGTCTTGCCGCGCTCGAGATGCAGGATGTGGTCGACCACGTTGTTGAGGAAGTCGCGCTCGTGGCTGACCAGGACGATCGTCGCGGGATAGGATTTGAGGAAATCCTCCAGCCACAATACCGCTTCGAGGTCGAGATGGTTCGACGGCTCGTCGAGCAGCAGCAAATCGGGCTGCGAGAAGAGCAACGATGCCAGCGCGACGCGCATCCGCCAGCCGCCCGAGAAACTGTCGAGCGGACGGTGTTGCGCTTCCTCGTCGAATCCCAGTCCGACCAGGATCCGCGCGGCGCGTGACGGCGCGGTATGCGCGTCGATCGCGTTCAACCGCTCGTGGATTTCGCCCAGACGATCGGGGTCATGACTGGTTTCAGCCTCGTGCATCAACGCGGCGCGCTCGGTATCGGCAGCGAGCACGGTCTCGAACGGCGTCGCGGCGCCCGCTGGCGCTTCCTGCGCGATATAGCCGAGCCGGCTGCCGCGCGGCATATCGACCGATCCGGTATCGGGTTCGAGCATTCCGGCGATGACGCGAACGAGCGTAGTCTTGCCGGCGCCGTTGCGCCCGATCAGCCCGACACGGCTGCGCGGCGGCAGCTTCGCGGTGGCGCCGTCGATGATCGTCCGCCCGCCGAGGCGGACCGTGATGTCGGTCAGATTGAGCATGATGCCGGCGCGTGTAGTGGAGTATCGTGGACGTGGAAAGCGTGCGTCTTCATTCTCGTCACCCGGCGAAGGCCTCGCCTTCGTCGGGAGGTGCGGGTTTCGCTCGCTCAGCCCTATTGCACCGCGCGCCGCCTGATCGCGGTCGGCGGGCGGCGATAGACCTGTTGGAACGCGGCGTTGAACGATCGCACGCTGCCGAAGCCCGATGCCAGCGCGATCTCGGTCATGCCGAGATCGGTGCTGTCGATCAGCCGCTTGGCGCGCTGGATCCTCGCCGTACGCGCCGCCGCCAGCGGGGTCGTGTCGAGATAGCGCCGGAATAACCTCGATAAGTGGCGCCCGCCGATCCCGAGCCGCTCGGCCAGCGCTTCGACCCCGGCCTGATCGAGCGCGCCCTGTTCGATCAGCCGGAGCGCGCGATCGACCGTGGCCCGCGCCCCGCGCCAGGCCGGCGAATGCTGCGCGGTTTCCGGCCGGCAGCGTAGGCATGGCCGGAAACCGGCGGCCTCCGCCGCGGCCGCGCTGGGAAAATATCGGACGTTGCGCGACATGGGCTGGCGCACTGGGCAGACCGGCCGGCAATAAATCCGGGTCGAGGTGACGGCGATGAAGATCGCGCCATCGAACGCGGGATCGCGCGCATAGCGCACTCGCTCGCAGAAATCGAAATCGAGTTCGGCTGGCAGGTTGTCGGCCTGTGTCATCGCCATCCGTCTATAGTTGGCCGCGTTGCCCCTGTCGCCCAATCCCGTTGACCGCGTCCGAATCCTGCCAGCCGGATTGCGGCGATGGCGATATCCGATCGCGATCCAACGATCGGAGAGAACGTCATGGCCTCGATTCATCACCAGACCTTCATTGCGGCGGATCCCGACGCGGTGTGGAGCGCCGCGCGCGATGTTGGACGCCTGCACGATCGCCTCGTCCCCGGCTTCGTTATCGCCACCGAGATGCTGCCCGGCGAAGGTGCGCCGATCCGCCGTGTCACTTTCGCCAACGGGCGGGTGGTCGACGAGACGATCGTCTCGATCGATGACGCTGCCAGGCGTGTCGTCTGGACGATCAAGGAGTTCGAGCATCACAACGGTGCTCTGGCCGTCGCCGCGGCCCCCGGCGGCGCGCACGTCACCTGGATCGCCGATCTGCTGCCCGACGCCCTGGCTGAACAGGTGTCGCCCGCAATGGCGCATGGATTGGCGATGATGAAAGCGCATTTCGAGGGAAGTCGCTGAGCGGCGCGATGCAGCGCGACGTGCGATTCGCGGCCGCGTCGGCCCTGTGATAAAATGCTCGTAGCTCCACGAAAGATGGAGCGTCGGGCGCATCACGCATGGGGAGACATGCCATGGCCGCCGCTATCGACGACGCGAAATTTCATGCCTTTGTCGGGAAAATGCTGGGCGATCTGGGCGGCGCGATGAGCGTGCCCACGGTCCGCCTGGGCCTTCGCCTGGGATTGTTCGACGCGCTTGCCGACGCTCCGGCGAGCGCGGCCGAACTGGCTCGCCGCGCGGGCGGGCTGCACGAACGCTATGTGCGCGAATGGGCATTGGCCCAGAGCGCCAACGGCTATGTCGACTACGATCCGACCACCGAGCAATTCAGCTTGTCGCCCGAACAGGCGATGGTGTTCCACCACCGCGACAGCCCGGTCTATCTCGCCGGCGCGTTCGAACTGGTCGCCGCGATGATCGAGGCCGAACCCAAGGTCGAGGAATGCTTTCGCCACGGCAAGGGCGTGCGCTGGGGCGACCATGCCGGCTGCCTGTTCTGCGCGACCGGCGCCTTTTTCCGCCCGGGCTATGTCAACAACATCGTGCAGGCGTGGATCCCCGCGCTCGACGGGGTGGAGGCCAAGCTGCGCGCGGGCGCCAAAGTCGCCGATGTCGGCTGCGGGGTCGGGTTTTCGACGCTGTTGATGGCGGAGGCCTATCCGGACAGCAGCTTCGTCGGCTACGATTTCCACGAGCCGTCGATCGACGAAGCGCGACGCCATGCCGGCGAGCACGAGCTGGGCGATCGCGTGCGATTCGAAGTGGCGACCGCGAAGGATATCGTCGAGCAGGGCTTCGACCTCATTACAATGTATGATTGCCTCCACGACATGGGCGATCCGCGCGGCTGTGCCGGGCATATGCGGCAGATTCTTGCGCCGGGCGGCAGCTGGATGATCGTCGAGCCGATTGCGGGCGACGCGCCGGCGCAGAACATGAACCCGGTTGGCCGGCTCTATTACAATGCCTCGACGATGATCTGCGTCCCGACGTCGCTCGATCAGGAGGTCGGCGAGGGGCTGGGCGCGCAGGCCGGCGAGGCGAAGCTGACCGAGGTCATCCGGCAAGGCGGGTTCGAGTCGGTTCGGCGGGTGACCGAGGGCCCGTTCAATATGGTGCTTCAGGCCCGGTAGAGGTTAGGACTCGCTGCGCCTGGTCGGCCGTTCGCGTCGCGCCGTCCGCGCGGGGCGATAGCGATCAGGAAGGCGATTGCCGTCCCGATGCAAAGCTGGAACGGAAAGGCCAGATGGCACAAGGCCGCCGGCAGGCCGATCGCCGTGGCGATCGCCGGTTGGAGCAGCAGGATGGTGACGAAGCCGGCGATCAGCGATGCGATCACCGATTTGCTGTTCCCGCGCGGTGTCAGGACAGCGGCGAAATAGACGCCGAGCAACCCGGCATAAGCGAACACCATCACCTGCAGCGCGAATTCGAGCAGGCCGAGCTTGGCATAATGCTGCCAATAGAAGGACAAAACCGCGACGCCGAGCATCGCCACGCCGATGACGCCCATCCCGGCGCGCCCGGCCTGGACGTAATGATATTCGGGCGCCGCGCTTCGCCGCTCGCGCCAGGGGCGGTAGAAATCCTGGATCAGCACCGACGACATGGCGTTGAGGGCCGAATTGGTCGTAGCAACGGCGGCGGCGACGATGCCCGCCGTGACCAGCCCGCGTAGCCCCGACGGCAATTGCGTCAGGATATAGTGCATGAAGATGCTGATCTTCTCGCCGTCGAACGCTTGTTCGGCGACCGCCGTGGCGCCGCCCATCAATTCGGCGCGATCGTAGAAGACGTGAAGCAGCAGCCCGATGGTGATGAAGATCGCCACCACTGGCACCGTGGCGAATACCGACCAGTACAGGCTGCGCGCGCCGGTTTTTGCATCGTGGCAGGCGAGCAGGCGCTGGGTCGTATCCTGGTCGAGCCCAGACGAGGCGACATAGAGAAGCGCGATTCCGGTGACGATCGCGAACAGCGAGAAGGACTTGGACGGATCGAGCGAGAAGTCGAACAGGCGCAGTTTGTCGACGTTCCCCGGCGCATGCGCGAGCCCCTGGAAGATCTCGGCATTGGTCGCCGGGATCGACAGCCGCAGGAACACCAGCACCGCGATTGCCGAGCCGAGGAAGATCACGAACTGGAAGAGATCGATCCACAATACCGAGCGCAATCCGCCGACGAAGGTCGAGAGGAAACTGGCGACGACCAGCAATGTCGCCGCGATCACGATACCCTGCGCGCTGACCGTCGAGGTCATCACCATCGCGACCGCGATTGCCGCCAGATAGAGGCGCGCGCCATTGGCCAGCACGCGACCGACCAGGAACATCGCGCCCGTGCAGCGCGTCGCCAGCATCCCGTAGCGCAGGGTCAGCAGCTCGTAGACGGTGGTCACCCGCGCGGCATAGAAACGCGGAATCAGCACCCGCGCGACAAAGATCGCACCGATCAATCCGCCCAGATTGGTGCCGAGATAGGTAAAGTCGCCATGATAGCCGAAATCGGGTCCGCCCAGGAACGTCGCGGCCGACTGGGTCGCCGACAGGACGGAGATCGCGGCGAGCCAGGCGGGAACGTTGCCGCCGGCGAGGAAATACTCCTTCGCGGTGCCGGTATGCCGCGGCGTGAACCACCAGCCGCCGACGACGAGCAGCGCGATGTAGAAGAGGATCACGACCCAATCGAGCAGGCCGAATGGCAGCGACGTCGCCATCAGTAGAGCAGATAGCGCGCGCGGCGCGCCTTGAAGCGGTTGAGGTCGGCCTGCCAACTCGCCGCGATCGCCCGTGGGTCCTTGCCGGCTTTGATCTGCTCGAACACCGCGCGGTTGCGCAGCAATCGGTCGACGCGGTCGATCTGGAACGCCGCGCCGTACAGCTTCCACAAGGCGGCGACGATCTCGACTCCCAGCGCCGGCGCGTCGAGCCGCGCGCGGTCGTGGATCAGGATTTCGACGCCTTCGACGCGCTGCCCGGCGAATGGGTAGAGTTTGTCGGTAGCTGCCACGTAGCTCACCGGCGGGAAGCTGACGCCTGCTATTGCGCGCGCGTTGAGATAGGCGGCAAGCTCGGTACCCTTGATCCACGGCGCGCCGAAGCGGAGGAACGGCGCGTCGCCCGGCCCCTTGATATTGACGTTGGTCCCTTCGAGCAACGCGGTGCCGGCATAGGCCGTCGCCTGGTTCACGCTGCGCAGATTGGGCGAGGGGTTGATCCACAATAGCCCGGTGTCGTCATACCAATCGCCGCGCTTCCAGCCGGTCATGCGGATGACGGTCAAATGCGCGCCGATCCGCTCTTCGCCGTTGAACATCCGCGCGAGCTCGCCGAGCGTCATGCCCGGACGCATCGGCTCGGGGAACGGCGTGGTGTAATCTTCGATTCCCGTCGTGGAGACCGGGCCTTGCACCGCGATGCCGTTGATCGGGTTGGGCCGGTCGAGCACGATCACTTCGACCTTGTTGGCGGCCGATGCCTGGAGGAAATATTTGGTCAGCGTCTGGAACGTCCAGTAGCGCACGCCGACATCCTGAAGGTCGATCACCACGGCGTCGAGCCCGGCAAGCTGCTGCGCATTGGGATGCCGTTCGGCGTCGGTCTTGCCGTACAGGCTGACGATCGGCAGTCCGCTCGCTCTGTCGATCTTGTCGTCGATATTGGTGTCGTCGGTCGCGGCGTCGATGCCGTGCTCGCCGCTGAACAGCCGTACCACCTCGAGCCCGGGCACCGTAGTGCGTGCATCATCGCGCAGCACGTCGATCGTGCGGCGCCCCTGGCCATCCCGGCTCACCGGATTGGCGAGCACGCCGATCCGCAAATGCCCGCCATGGCGTGCAGCGATGGCGCGCAGCGGCGCGAAATGCTGATCCTCCAGCACGTCGATTCCGGTGCGGACGCGCGCGGCAGCGGGCGTCGCCGCGACAAGCGCGATCAGCAGAAGGACGAGGCCGCGGATCATCTCTTCGGAGCGGCCCCGTCGAGAATCGACAGCAATGCGGTGTGGATCGCCGGACGGGCCTGACCGATCAGCGCGTTGTTGCGGGTCGGATTGACGCGATTGGTCAGCAAGATCACGAACGCGTCGCGATCGGGGTCGATATAGATCGACGTACCGGTGAAGCCGGTATGGAGGATCGCGTGCGGCGAGGCGAGCGGGCCGGCAAAGCCGCCGGGCGTCGGCATGTCCCAGCCGAGCGCACGCGAGCTGCCGGGCGGCAGGTTTTGCGGGGTTTCGAACAAGGCGATCGTGCTCGCCTTGATCAGCCGCTTGCCGCGATAGCTGCCGTGGTTGAGATAGAGCTGCGCGAGCGTCGACAGGTCGCGGGCGGTCGAGAAAAGCCCGGCATGCCCGGCCACCCCGCCCATCACATAGGAATTCTCGTCATGGACCACGCCGCGCACCAGCATGTGGCGGAACGTATCGTCCTGCTCGGTCGGTGCGATGCGGGAGAGGAGCGCGCGCGACGGGCGGAAGCCGGTGTCTTTCATCCCCAGCGGACCGAAGACCTCGCGCGCGAGGAAGCGATCCAGCGGCTGGCCGGACAGGCGCTGCACGATCTCCCCGACCAGGATGATGTTGGTGTCCCGATAGGCGTACACCGTCCCCGGCGGCGTGAGCGTGGGCGTGGCGTAGATCAGGCGCAGGAGATCCTGCCGATCCTTGGCGGTCCGCCATAGCCCGTCCGCCGACTGCAGGCCCGAACTATGGCTGAGCAGGTTGCGCACGGTGATACGATCGTGCTCCGGCGTGCTCCCGAATTCGGGGAGATAGCGCACGACCGGCGCGTCGAGATCGAGCCGGCCGCGATCGTAGAGGATCTCGGCCGCGCTGGTCGTGCCGATCACCTTGGTGAGCGAGGCGAGGTCGAAGATCGCGTCGACCGGCATCGGCGGCGCGTCCGCCGAGGAGTCGAGGCGGCCGAACGCCTTGAGTGCGAGCAGCCGGCCGCGCTGGCCTACCGCGAGCACCGCGCCCGGAAACGCCTTTTTCGCGACCCAGGCATCGACTTCGGCGAAGGCAGTGGCGAAGCGCGTGTCCTGCGCGGACGTCGCGACGATCAGCTGCCGTGCCGGGGCAGAGGTCGAGGTGCCGGCGGGAACGGCCTGTCCCGCCAGGACAAACGCGCCGGCGGCCGCGGTGAGGACAAAGGTGCTCCTGCGGAAGCAGGAGCCTAGGGCCGTCCAGTACTTCGCTACCCTGGGCTCCTGCTTCCGCAGGAGCGCCGCGGATCGCCAATTGGCCGCCTCCCGCTCAGTCATGCACCGCGGCTCCCCTCGCCAGCAGCAACGCGCCCGATACCGGATCGCCGAGCGGCTCGACCAGGCGCTCGGCGGTGCGGACGCGGAGCCAGGGGCGCAGTCGCGCCGACAATCCGCCCACCAGTGCGAGGCGCGGGGCGCCGCGGGCGAAGATCGTCGCGATGAACCGCTCGACATGCAGCACCGCATCCTCGACGATCGACAGCGCGATTTCGTCGCCCGCTTCGGCATAATTCATCACCAGCGGGGCGAAGGCGGCGTAGTCGGCCGGCGCCGCCTGATCCATCCAGGCAATCGCGCGCAAGGTGTCGTGCCTGAATTTACCTGCGATTTCCTTGGACAGCGGTGTGCGCTTGGTGCGCCCGTCCATTGCCCGAAGCGCGTGGCGCACGGCGCTCAATCCCAGCGCGGCGCCGCTGCCTTCGTCCGAGATCGGAAAGCCGTAACCGCCGACCGTGAACCGTTCGCCCTTAACCTGGGCGAAACCGATCGAGCCGGTGCCGAGTACCAGGATCGCGCCGTCAGCGCCGTTATGCGCGCCGAGATTGGCGATCGCGGCATCGCTGTCGAGCATTATGCTCGCGAACGGAAAGTCGAGCGCCGCGAGCGCCTTCGACATGCCGGCGCGGCGAATGCCGGCAATGCCCATGCCGGCGGCGACTTCGCCCCAACGTTGCTCGGGAATGCCGGCAGCTTGCAAGGCCTCACCGGTGACGCTGAGCAAGCGGTCGTAGAGCGGGTAGAGCCCCATGCGGGTATTGGCAGGGCCCGCTTCGGCGCTGCCGAGCACCTGGCCGGCGGCATCGGTCACGCGGACGCGGCAATGGCTGCCGCCGGCATCGACGCCGAGATAGATTTCAGCCACGCGCCCTCTTTCCCCGAAAGGCAGGATCATGGTGACTTGCCGCTCGAACTGGACTCGTGCCTGGCATGCCCGTGGCATTGCGGATGGGCGCGGCGGTGTCGAGCCTCAATCTGACCGGAAGGTCGCCTCGGTTATAGGTGCTGTCATGCTGGTTATAGCGGCCGTGCTTTGCGCGCCGGTCCAGTCCCGGTAGTTGGGACCGCGACAACCCATCCGCACTTTGCCTTCGAGGGGCCCGATGCCGACCGAAACCGTTGATCCCCGCTTCGCCGATGTCGACCGCTGGCCGACCGTGTCGGTGGTGGAAACGATGCTCGAAGGGCAGCTTGCCGCGATCGCCGCGCTCAAGGATCAGACCGGCGCTATTGCCGCCGCGGCGGAGGCCGCCGCCTTGCGGATGCATCAGGGAGGGCGGCTGGTCTATGCCGGAGCCGGCACGTCGGGGCGGCTGGCGGTGCAGGACGGGGTGGAGCTCACCCCGACCTATAATTGGCCGTCGGACCGGCTCGTCTTCCTGGTCGCCGGCGGCACCGGCGCGTTGATGCGCAGCGTCGAAGGCGCCGAGGACAATGTCGAGGTGGCGCGGGACGAGGTCGCGGCGGCGGAGGTCGGCCCCGACGACGTGCTGATCGCGGTCGCGGCCAGCGGTCGCACGCCTTATGCCGTCGCCGCGCTCGAAGCCGCACGGGCACGCGGCGCGCTGACCATCGCCATCGCCAACAATCCCGGCACGCCGCTGCTGGCTGCCGCCGAACACCCGATCGTCGCCGATACCGGCGCCGAAATCGTCGCGGGATCGACCCGGATGAAAGCCGGCACCGCGCAAAAGGCTGCGCTCAACATGTTGTCGACCGCGATCATGCTGCGCTGCGGCCTCGTCCATCGCGGGCTGATGGTCAACATGCGGATTTCGAACGAAAAGCTCGCCCAGCGCGCGCGGCGCATGGTGGCGACGCTGGCCGGCATCGATGAAGCCCGGGCGGCGGACGCGCTCGCACTCGCCGGCAACGATCTCAGGCGGGCGGTGCTGATTGCTCGCGGCCTCAGCCCGCAGGACGCGGCCGAGCGGCTTGCACGCGCCGGCGGCGACCTCGGCGATGCGCTCGCGAGTTTGGGGCAACCCGAAGCCGAGTGAGCATTGGCCTAAGGCGGGTCGACATTAAGTCTTCGACAGCCGAATTTTGGTCGGTTTTGTGTTCCTGCGCAAGCAGGAACCCAGGGTAATCAGGTGCTTCGCTACGCTGGGCTCCTGCTTGCGCAGGAGCACAATGTTATCCTGCGCTGCCGTGATACAAACAGGGTAACGCTCAGCCTTTCGGCTCCAGTCCAAGCAGCAAGGTCGGGATGAGTTCCGACACGGTCGGATGCACCGGCACCGCCCAGCGCAAGGTGTCGAACGGCTCGTCCGCCGACATGGCGTCGAGAATGCCGTGGATCGCCTCGTCGCCGCCGGTGCCCAAGATCGCGGCACCCAGGATGCGCCGCGTCGTGCGGTCGGCGACGACCTTCATCATTCCCTTGGTCTCGCCTTTCTCGACCGCGCGGCCGACGCGCGTCATCGGGCGGGTCGAGACCAGCACGTCATGCCCTTTTGTCCGCGCTTCGGTCTCGGTCATGCCGGCGCGGCCGAGCGGCGGGTCGATATACAAGGCATAGCCGGGAACGCGCTGGCTGAGCTTGCGGTCGCCGCCGTCGAGCAAGTTCGCGGCGACGATCTCGAAATCGTTATAGGCGGTATGGGTGAACGCGCCGCGCCCGTTGCAATCGCCCAGCGCCCAGATACCCGGAACATTGGACGCGAGCCGGTCATCGACCACGATATAGCCGCGCTGATCGACCGCGACGCCGGCGGCGTCGAGACCCAGATCGTCGGTATTTGGCCGCCGTCCGACCGCGAGCAGGACATGGCTGCCGATGACTTCGGGCTCGCCGCTGGCGCAATCGACCGATACCGCGACGCCCTCGGCATGCGGGCGAAAGCCGATGCAATTGGCGCCGGTGCGAACCGCGATACCTTCATCCTCCAAAATTGCCTGGATCGCGGCGGAAATCTCCGGATCCTCGCGCGGCACCAGGCGGTCGGCGCGCTCGACCACCGTGACGGCCGCGCCGAACCGGGCATGCATCTGTGCGAATTCGAGGCCGATATAGCTGCCCCCGATCACCACGAGATGGCGCGGCACGCGGTCGAGCGCGACCATGTCGGTATTGTCGAGATAAGGCACCTCGCCCACACTTGGCATGTCCGGCACCGTCGCGCGGCCGCCGACATTGAGGAAGATGCGCGGCGCGCTGAGCTCGACGCCGTCTACCGTGACGCTGGTCGGGCCGGTCATCCGGGCATGGCCGCGCAGCAGCGTCAGCCCCTTCATTCCGGCGAGCCAATTCTCGTTATTGGTCCGGGCGTTGATCGTCACCTGATGCGCGCGGGCGGCCACCGCCGCCATGTCGATGGCGACGTCGCCTGTAATAATCCCGAGATCGCGGCGGCGCGCGAGGTGGGCGGCATAAGCGCTCGCCACCAGCGTCTTGGTCGGCATGCAGCCGGTGTTGACGCACGTTCCCCCGATCAGCTTGCGCTCGATCAGCGCGACCCGCAGCCCGGCGTCGGTCAATCGCCCGGCAAGCGGCGGTCCCGCCTGGCCGGCACCGACGATGATGGCATCGTAGCTGGTCATCGGGTCGAATCCATCGCGCGAACAGTAGCCTCCGCGGCCGGAGCGCGCCATGATCGAATCGGACGCGGAGGAATCGCCAGGGAGGAATCGATGGCCACGACTTGCGATCATCTCGACACCATCGCCACGGTCACGCCGCAAACGCTGGGCTGCGCCGAATGCCTGAAGAACGGCAGCTGGTGGGTGCATCTGCGGCTATGTCGGACGTGCGGCCATGTCGGCTGTTGCGACGATTCGCCGTTCCGGCACGCGACCGCGCATTTTCATGCCACCGGGCACCCGATCATCGAAGGCTATGATCCGCCGGAGGGCTGGGGCTGGTGCTTTGTCGACGAGGTCGAGGTCGATTTCGAGGGCGCTACTACCGAGCAGCGCGGCCCGATCCCTCGCTTCATCGACGACTATGGCCGGCTGATACCGTCGGCGATCCGCGGGTTGAAACCGCAAGTCTAGCAACCGATAGGGGGCAAGACGACGACCAACGAGGGCGAGTAATGGAAACGATCGGCCGCGACTTGCGGGAGATGCAGCGGACGCCGCTCGCGCCATCGCACGTGTCGGCACTGCGCGCGGCGGGGCAAGTGGTGGACTATCCGGCGGGCACCATGTTGTGCCGCCCGGGCGAGCCGATCGATCGCTTCGTCTATGTCGAGGCGGGCGAGATCGAAGTGGTCAACGCCTTCACCGGCGAGCGCCTCGTTCCCTCCACGCTCGGCCCCACCCAGTTCATGAGCGAGATCGCTTTGCTCAGCGGCGGCAATTGGTCGATGCCGTTCCGTGCGGTCGTCGATACCAGGGTGATCGAGGTGCCGCGCGCCGACATGCTGCGCTTGATGTCGCAAATCCCCGAAATGTCGGACATCATCATCACCGTCCTGTCGGCGCGCCGCCGCCGCCAACTCGAGGCGCGCGACGCGTCCCTGGTGCTGATCGGCGAGGATGCCAATCGCGACATCCGCCGCGTGGCCGAGTTCGTCAGCCGCAATCGCTTGCCCTTCACCTCGCTGCCGCTGGGATCGCCCGAAGCCGAGGACGTCGCGCGAAGCAGTTCGATTCCGGCGGACCAGCCCGCGGTGATCTTCGGCCGCGATACCGTGGTGACCGACCCCACTCCCGGCAAGATCGCACGGCTGCTCGGCGTCAATCATGATTTCGCCGACGATCAGGAATTCGACGTGCTGATCGTCGGTGGCGGCCCGGCCGGTGTCGCCGCCGGCGTCTATGCCGGGGCCGAGGGGCTCAATGCGCTGGTGATCGAGGATACCGCGATCGGCGGCCAGGCCGGGACGTCGAGCCGGATCGAGAATTACATGGGTTTCCCCACGGGCATTTCGGGCGCGGACTTGGTGTGGCGCGGCGAGATCCAGGCAATGAAGTTCGGCACGAAGTTCGCGATGCCGCGCCGCGTCGCGAAGCTCGAAACGCTTGAGGGCGGTCGTTTCTGCGCGACGTTCGACAATGGCCGCCGCGTCAGCGCGGGGGCGGTCGTCGTCGCCACCGGCGTGCAATATCGCCGCTTGCCGATCGACCGACTGGCCGAGTTCGAAGGTGCCGGCGTCTATTACGCCGCGACCGAGATGGAAGCGCGCTATTGCCGCGAAGCCGAGACCTTCGTCATCGGCGGCGGCAATTCTGCCGGTCAGGCGGCGATGTTCCTGTGCCGCACGGCAGCCCATGTCCGGCTGCTGGTACGCGGTTCGTCGCTTGCCGCCTCGATGTCGAGCTATCTCTCCAGCCGGCTCGAAGCGGATCCTGCGGTCACCATCGAATATGGCGTCGAAGTCACCGGCTTGCATGGCGACGAGAAGCTGGAGGCGGTGACGGTCCGCAACGCGCAGGACGGCACGCATCGCCAGGCGCCGGCCTGCGCCCTGTTCGTGATGGTCGGCGCCGCGCCGAACACCGGCTGGCTGTCCGGCCTGGTCGATCTCGACGACAAGGGCTTCGTGCTGACCGGCGACGCGGTCGGCGGGGCGTCGCCTTACGCGACCTCGCGGCCGGGCATCTTCGCGGTGGGCGATGTCCGCGCCGGGTCGGTCAAGCGCGTCGCGTCGTCGGTGGGGGAGGGGTCGGTGGTGATTTCGAAGGTGTGGGAGTTCCTCAACCGCTAGGGTTGATCGACATTCAATATCTCCAATTAGTCATGCCGGCCTTGTGCCGGCATCCACCGGGCAACAACGCTGAACGTTGAGCCGTCTAGTCGACTCACACAATCCGCTCGACGAGATGCGCGCGCGAAGGGCCCGGCTCGAAGCGCTCGGCGAAATACTGTGTTTCGTGCGCCACCAGCCCGTCGCGGAACTCCATGATGCTCACGACATAGGTCGGCGTGTCGTCATAGGTAAGGACCAACTCGGTGATCCAGAGATCGCCGCTGCCGATAATCCGCCGAACCTCGAAACGCTTCTTGCTGGGCTGGACGTACCGGCTCTCCCGGATGTTGTCCCGGCCACGAATCCGCTCGCCCGATTGCGGATAATCGAGCGTGGCGCCCTCGCGATAGATTGCGTGCTCGGTTTCGAAGTCACCGGCGTCAGAGGCATTCCAATGGAGTTGCAACGCCGCGATCATCATCTGGTCGTCCATTTGGATACTCCTAGGCTGTCTAGCCGATTGCCCGTTGGGCGCTGAATTGTTCGGCGCTTCGATCGATCTTGCGCAATGGTCGAATGCAAGTAGGCTCATGCACATGATCAACCGTCAGAGCTTGGCCCGTGGTGTCGGCAAAATATGCGATTCTATGATGCCGATGGTCGCCGGCGCCTGGCTCCTGGCAACCTATCTGACTTACACGAACCCTCAACTTGCACCTGCGTTGAAAGATATCGAGGCGGGACTATCGATCGCATTCTGGGCATTCTATCTACTTGGCTCATTTTTCCGACCGAAAGTAGAAACGCCCAGCCCTGGTGATCCGTCGCCGCGATGGAGCGGAGTTGCGGTCGTTGTCGCGACGGGTGTCGCTGGCGCGATCTTTGTGGCGAGATCGTCCACCCCAACCAACTATGTTATTTTATCCGCGATTGTGGTCGGAACGCTTGTCGTTGCCGCACTGGTCTGGCGGTTCGCGACGAACCACGCAGCGGAAATTGGCGAAGCTAGGTTCGTCAACAACGGCTCGCGTTGATCAGGCAGCCGTCGGTGCACCGCTAGGCCGCCGCGCCATGTTCGTCGCGAGCGGTATTCCAAACTTCTCGCGCTGCGTCGGCATTGATCGCCGCGATGGCGAGTCCGACGATCAGATCGGGCCATGCCGAACGCCACGCGAAGGCCGTGACCAGCCCCGCTGCGATCATCGCGACATTGGCCAGCGCATCGTTGCGAGCTGACAGGAACGCGGCGCGCGTAAGGCTTCCGCTATGATGGCGGTGTTTTGCCAGCAGGAACGCGCAAAACAGGTTGATCGCCAGCGCGCCGATCGCGGTGGTCGACAGCGCAAAGGGCGACGGCGCGACCGGCACGTTGACCTTTTCCCAAGCGGTCCACAACGTCGCGAGACCCGGCACCAACAGGATCGCCGCAAGCGCCATTCCGACGCGCGCCCGGTTCCTTGCCGTCCAACCGAGCGCGACCAGGATCAGGACGTTCACCAGCGCGTCTTCGAGAAAATCGACACTATCGGCGAACAGCGATACCGAACCGATAGTGAGCGCAACCGCGAATTCGACGCCGAAATAAGCGAGATTGAGGGTTGCGACCCATAACACTGCCCGCCGCAACGCATCGTCGGATTGATCCGCGGTCATTGCCCAAGGGTAGCAACGGAGCCGATCGATAGAAAGGAATAGGGGCTCGTCATTCCACGGGGTCGATGGATTTTCGACTCAAATTTTGCCGGGCTCGGGAACCGGCGGGGCCGTCGTCGCTTCTAGCCTCATGCATTTTGATGTTGCGTCGCAGCACAGAGACATATGGCGGACATGGCGTCGCACGCTTTGACGGCGCGCCCGCGCAGAACGCCGTCGCGGCGCAAAACGATTCTGGTAACTGGGGGGGCCGGTTTCCTCGGATCCTTTTTGTGCGAGCGGCTGCTCGATCAGGGCCACAATGTGGTCTGCGCCGATAACTTCTTTACCGGCACGCGCGACAATTTGATGGCGGTGATCGATCATCCGCAGTTCGAATTGCTGCGCCACGACATCACTTTCCCGCTCTATGTCGAAGTCGATGAGATCTACAATCTCGCCTGCCCGGCGAGCCCGATCCACTATCAACACGACCCGGTGCAGACGACCAAGACGAGCGTCCATGGCGCAATCAACATGCTGGGCCTCGCCAAGCGGACCGGCGCGAAGATTCTTCAGGCCTCGACCTCCGAAGTCTATGGCGATCCAGAAATGCATCCCCAGCCCGAAACCTATTGGGGCCATGTCAATCCGATCGGGCCACGCTCTTGCTATGACGAGGGCAAGCGCTGCGCCGAGACGCTGTTCTTCGATTACCGGCGTCAGCACCATATGCCGATCAAGGTAGCGCGCATATTCAACACTTATGGTCCGCGCATGCAGCCCGACGATGGACGCGTCGTCTCCAACTTTATCATGCAGGCACTGCGCGGCGAGCCGCTCACGCTCTATGGCGACGGGCAGCAGACCCGCTCCTTCTGCTATGTCGACGACCTGATCGACGGCCTCGTTCGCCTGATGGAAACCGGCGATGACGTCACCGGCCCCATCAACATCGGCAACCCGATCGAGTTCACCATGGCGGAGCTAGCCCATCATGTCCTGGCGCTGACCGGTAGCACATCGACGATCGAGTACCGGCCCCTGCCGCTGGACGATCCGCGCCAGCGCCAGCCCGACATCACACTCGCACGCTCGCTTCTCGGCTGGGAACCGACCGTGCCGTTGCAACGGGGGTTGGCCCGCACCATCGACTATTTCCGGACGCTGGCGCCAGTTTCGGGTCGGCCGGCATGAGCCGCACCGTGCTAGTGACGGGCGGTGCCGGCTATGTCGGCGCGCATTGTTGCAAGGCCTTCGCCACCGCAGGCTGGAAGGTGGTCACCTATGACAACCTCTCGCGCGGCCATGCCGATGCGGTGCGATGGGGACCGCTGATCCGCGGCGATATCCTGGACGCGCCGACGCTCGACAAGGCACTGGACGAGGTTCGCCCCGATCTGGTCGCGCATTTCGCCGCCTTCGCCTATGTGGAGGAATCGGTGCGCCAGCCCGATCTCTATTACCGCAACAACAGCCTGGGTTCGCTGACGTTGCTCGATCGCATGCGCGCGGCGGGTCTTTCCAAATTGATCTTCTCCAGCACGTGCGCGACCTATGGCGTGCCGCGGGCCGTGCCGATCGACGAGAACCACCTGCAATCGCCGATCAACCCCTATGGCTGGTCCAAGTTGTTCGTGGAACGCATGCTCGCCGATCATGCCGCCGCTTATGGCCTGGACAGCGTTGCGCTGCGCTATTTCAACGCCGCCGGTTGCGACAGCGACGGATTGATCGGCGAATGCCATGATCCCGAGACACATGTAATTCCGCTCGCGATCGAAGGCGCACTGGGCGGAGAGCGGCCCTTCACGGTGTTTGGGACCGATTTCGATACACGCGATGGCAGCGCCGTGCGCGACTATATCCATGTCGAAGATCTGGCGCGGGCCCATGTACTGGCGGGCGAATGGATCGCCGGAAACAAAGGCTTTCACCCGTTCAATCTCGGCACCGGCAAGGGCACGACCGTGTTCGAGATCGCCCATGCCGTGGCGGCGGCATGCGGTTCGGACCGCGCCATCAAAACCGGCCCGCGGCGCGCGGGCGATCCGCCGATATTGATCGCCGATCCGACCAAGGCGCTGCGCGAATTGGGCTGGAAAGCCGAGCGATCGGACATCGACACTATCGTCCGCACCGCGCTCGCCTGGCACCAGCGGACTCGCCTGTCGGCTAACCTGCCTCGGCCAGACTGATCGGGCCGGCGTCTCCCGGACCGAACATCTCGTCCGGCGACCCGGCGCCGATGACGCGCCCGTCCGTCAGCTGGACGACATGATCGACGGCGCGGATCGTCTCCAGACGATGCGTGATGATCAGCATCGTTCGGCCCGCGAAATGTGCATGCAGGTTTGCCCGCACCTGCGCCTCCAGGGCGCCGTCGAGCGCGCTCGTCGCCTCGTCCAGGATGAGCAGATCGGGGTCGCGCAGGACCGCGCGCGCGATGCCGACACGCTGCCGCTCGCCGCCTGAAAGATTGAGCCCCTGCTGCCCGATCCAGCTTTCATCGCCGTGTGGCAGCCCGGCCAGGAAATCGCTCAGCCCCGATAGCCGGTAGGCGCGCGCCAGCGCGGCGTCGTCGGCGTCGGGACGCGCCATCACCACATTATCGCGCACCGTACCCTCAACCAGATCGATGTCCTGGCCCGCGACGGCGATCTGCCCCAGCCAATCGGCGCGCCGCACTGAAGCGAGCGAAGTGTCGCCGACCATCAAACGGCCCTGATCGGGCTCGTAGAGACGCAGCAGCAGGTTGACGATGGTCGTCTTGCCCGATCCGCTCGCCCCGACGAGGGCGGTTACCTTGCCGTGCGGAATGGTCAGACTGACGTCGCGCAGCACGGCTTGGCCGTCATAGCCGAAGTCGACGCCGTCCAGCACGATCGCGAGATAGTCGTTGGGAAGCGGTTCATGCCCGTCCTGGGGAAAGGTCTTGTCGGTCCGATCGATCATAGCGCGGACGGCGCGAATCTGCGGTTCGGTATGGGATAGAGACAGCAGATTGTCCTCGAACTCCCGCAAGTGCGGCTGGAGTCGGTATAACAGCGCGACAATGGTAAGCGTCGCCTGAAAATCGATCGCCAACAGATTTGCGCCCGCGACGATCAGGCACAGGATGGCGAGGTAGCCGACTTCGGTAGCAGGCCCGATCGCGGCCGACAGCCGCTCGACGCGCGTCAGGCCCTCGCGGGCGGCAGCGGAGGATTCGACGAAATGGGCGTGCTGCACGGCCTCGCGGCGATAGGCGCGGATGGCGCGCATTCCCTGCAGCGTCATCAGCATCCGTCCTCCCATCGACTGATGCTCGGCCTTCACCGTGGCTCCCAAAGCGGCAACGGGTTGCGATAGCCGGCCGATGAAGATCGAGACGAGGATCGCCGAGATCGCGGCGGCAAGCGTGATCTGCCACGACAGCACCAGGATGAACGCGGCGAAGACCAGGATCGCCGACAGGTTGATGATGATCCGCGTGAATGCGCGGTAGGCGCTCGCCACGGCCCAGCTGTCCGTGCCCAGCACGTCCATCAGCTCCGCCTGGCTGTGCCGGCGAATGAAATCGTAGGACACGTCGAGATATTGGCGGTGGATCGCATTGCGCGCCGCCTCGCTGATTTGCGCGCTTAGCTCCGCCGATATCCGGCTATACGCATAGGTGATCCACCCGCGCAGAACGATCAGGGCGAAGATCGCCACCGCAAGGGCTGTGGTGCCGCCAAGCAAGTGCATTGCCCGTTCGGCGGCGGGGCCGAACATCCGCGCCACGCCATTGCCGCTGCCCAGCCGGCCCATCGTCACATAGAGGAACAGGATGACCAGGCTGATGCCGATCGTCTCCGCCAGCGACGCGGCGAGGCCGAGAAGGATCAGCAACGGCGCCGCCCGCCGCGCCGCCGGCACGATTTCGAGCAGTTTGCGCAGATCCCGCAGTGTCGATAGGCGCCCGGCGATCATGGTTCCGATGCGCATACTCGGCTATCCCGCGGCCATTGCGCGGTCGGGATCGCCGATTGCGAACCGCACATGTCGGGTTTTAGAGCGCGGCGAATGCCCAAGGCGATGCCGTGCCCCCTTTGCAAGCCGACGGGGCAGAGGACCGACGACGAGCCGCAGCGCCTGCCCCGGCGAGGTGCCGACCAGATCAAGGCAAAAGCGCCACACCAAGGTGACATCGCCGCGCTCGGCCGCCGATAACGCACACCATTCGAGGTAGTTCGCCAGGCCCTCGGTAATCGCGGCGCGCGATTCCGGATGGCGCTCGACCATCTCGTCGGCGACGATGCGCCAGGACCGCAGCATCTGGAGCATATCGCTCGACATATTGCCGGGCAGCGTCCGATAGCCCGTCAGCGGTTCCGGAACGAGCGCGAAGTCGTATTTCTCGGCGATGCGGAAATAGATCGAGAAGTCCTCGCAGCCCTGCGCCCCGCGCGCGCGCAAGCCGGAGTCGAAACCGCCAACCTCCTCCAACGCGGCGCGCCGGATCAGCGCCGCGCTGCCGTTGCCGATGAAATTGCCCCTGAAGATGTCCTGCAGCACCTGTCCCCGGGCATTGGGCCGATGGCCGACGCTGATAACGCGGCTGTCCGGGTCGATCCGCGCATACCAGGTATAAGCGAGCCCAGCCCGCCCGCCGGCCGCGTCGAGCGCTTCGAGCTGGCGCGCGATCTTCGTCGGTGCCCAGAGGTCGTCGGCATCGACAAAGGCGATGAGATCGGCCGCCGCGGATCGCCATCCCGTATTGCGCGCCGCCGCCACGCCGGCATTGGGCTGCCGCATCACGCTGACGCGTGGATCGGTCGCAGCATGGACCAGCACGGTTTCGACCGTGCCGTCGCGCGAACCGTCATCGACGACGATGATCTCGAGCCGGCGATGGGTCTGCGCTCGCACGCTGCGCAAGGTTTCGTCGATCGTCGCTTCCCCGTTGTAAGCGGGGATGACGACGCTCACGAGTGGAGTATCGTTGCCACCGATGCCGAGCGACTCGTGCAAATTGCTCCGAACCGTGCGGCGCAGCCCCGGATCGTCGAGCTCGGCCAACAAGCCATCGACGACATCCTCCAACCAGCCGGCACGTGCCGCCAGCGCCACCGGCGAGCAGCACGCGCCGACGCACAGCGCTTCGAGGATCATCGATGCCAATGGCCCCGCTTCGCCGTCCGCGATCGAGGGGCGAACCGGCGCGCCCAGCGACTTGCCTCGCGCCGCCGCGATCGCCGCGCACCAGAGCGTGAAATGCGCCGATGCCTGCGCCTCGGCGGCTTTCGCCGCTTCCGCTTTCGCACCCTTGTCGCGGAGGGCGGCAAAACCTCGGCCGATCACGGTCAGTCCGTCGGCGTGAAGTTGGTCGACCTGCTGCGAGAGCGAACCGGGATGCAATCGATACGGAGCGTGAAGCCCGCGTACGGGCACGAAGGCCCCCCGTTCGATCGCCAGCCTTTGCCACAAATCCCAGTCTTCGCAGGTTTGGAGATCGGGGTCGAAGCCGCCGATCGCTTCGACATGGTCGCGCGAGACGAGCGCCGCATGCACGGCAAGGCCGTTGCGCCGGGCGAAAAGCTGCCCTGCGTCGGCGATTTCCCGGCTGAAGCGCGGGAGGAAGCCGTGCCCGCCCGCCGCGACCCGCACCGAGCCGCAATAGCTCGCCACGGCGTCCGGCGCGGCCTGCGCAGCATCGAACAGCCGGCCGAGCTGATCGGGCGCGAGCCAATCATCGGCATCCAGGAACAGCAGCCGCCGCCCGCTCGACATGGCGATTCCGGCGTTACGGGCCGCCGATACGCCGGCGCCCGCGGCGGATGCGATGCGAAAACGCGGATCGCGGCTGGCGTAGCGATCCGCGATCTCCGCAGTGGCGTCGGTCGATCCGTCGTCGATTACGATCGCCTCCCAATCGCCGAAACCTTGTTCGATGACGCTGTCCAGCGCGGCAGGCAGCGTGTCGGCCGCGTCGCGCGCCGGAATGATGATCGAAACCGCGCTCATCCCCGGCTCGACCGCGCACGACGCAGATAATAGGCGATCCCCGCGACGAACCCCGCAATCTCCTGCCGCAGGAACCGGTTCTCGGGCCGCTCTCCGTAGCGCAGCCGTTTCCAGCTGCGGCCCGCATAATAGCGCGGCAGGAAATTGAACGCGCGCCACAAATTGCCGCGATTGCGGCTGCGCTCATATTGCACGAGCAACGCGGCCGAATGCCCCTTCATATAATGGTAGATCTGCGAGCTGAGCCCGGCCAGGTCGCGGCGGTGATAGTGAAAGGCGACGGCCGCCGGCTCGTAGCAGCAGATGCCGCCCTTGCTGAGGATCCGGTGCCAGAATTCGGAGTCGCCGGAACAGCCGGCCGCGCCCACGTCCAGGCGTTCGTCGAACAGCCCCGCCCGATCGAAAGCCTCACGGCGAAACGCCATGCTCGCCCCCGCGCCGATCTGCCAGACCTCGCTGCCCGTCTTCGTGTCAGCGGCAAAGAATTCGGCACCGAACGTCTGTGGCGCATAACCGCGCCCGAAACCCCAATGTCGCTCGAAAATTTGCTGCGCCTCGGTCTCGAGCTCGGCGGGAAGGACGAGCCCGGTCGCCGCCATCGCCGTCCCACCCTCGAGCGCGCCGGTCAGCCGTTCGAACCAGGAGGGATGCAATCGCACGTCGTCGTCGGTGAAGGCGATGATATCGCCGCGTGCGGCGCGAACGCCGGCATTGCGGGCGATATCGAGGCCGGGACGGTCCTCACGGACATAGATCACGCCCGCGGCCTCAGCAGCCGTGCGCGTTCGCCCGTCGCGCGATGCATTGTCGACGACGATTACCTCATCGGGTGTCCGGGTCTGCTTCTCCAGCGAAGCGAGGCAGCGGATCAGTTCGTCCGGTCGATCGCGCGTGCAGATGACGAGCGATGCAATTGCCGCCGGCGATGCGGATTTCGCCGAATTGTCCGCACCGGCATCGCGGGCGTTCGCTGTCAGCTGTGCCCAATGTCGCGATAGATCGATGAGTGTTCCCGCGGGCCCCTGATCGATTGCCTGCCCCACCGGTCTGTCGCCTCGCCAAAAGACGAGCAGGGTTTCGGCTTCGATGCGACGGAGAGGCTGCAATCCCGCTGCGGCATCGATGTGCTCGATCTGGATACGGGGCATAAGCTTCTCCATCGACTCTTTGTCCGACGAAGGGTGCATCAACAACGTCGCATTGGTGCCGATTGCGGCGATGCGGTCCTGGGGCACGACGGGCGACGCCTCGAAAGCGCCTCCCTCCATGGTATTTTGTGTCGATGAGCGGGGGGAACCTTTCGAGGAAGCGGCGTGGGTGAAAGCGGGATCAAGGTTTCAGTGGTTATTCCTGCGTACAACGCCGGGCAGACACTCGACCAAACACTGGCGAGCGCGCGTGGCCAGACTCATCGCCATCTCGAGATCATCGTCGTCGATGACGGCTCGACGGACGATAGCGCGGCAGTGGCCGCGGTCCATGCCGCCGACGATCCGCGCGTCTCGGTTATCAGCCAAGTCAATGCCGGCGTGGCCGCGGCACGCAACGCCGGCGTTGCGGCGGCGGCGGGAGAGTTTGTCGCCCTTCTCGACGCCGACGATCTCTGGGCCCCGAGCAAGATCGAGCAGCAACTAGCGGTATTCGCCAGGAGCGATGCTCGGGTCGCGCTGGTATATACGTGGTTCGCGCTGCTCGATGGCCGGTCGCGCATAATCAAGCTGGGGCCGGAGATACGTCACGAAGGGGACGTGCTCGATCCGCTCGCTTATTACAACTTCATCGGCAATGGCAGTTCGCCGCTCGTTCGCCGCAGCGCGATCGAGGAGGTCGGCGGCTTCGACGCGACGTTGCGCGCACGGGGCGGGCAGGGATGTGAGGACTGGAAGCTCTATTTCGAGATTGCCGAGCGTCACCATTTCGCGCTGGTTCCGGAAGCGCTTACCGGATACCGCCACACCCACAATAACATGTCCAGCGACGGGCTGCAGATGTTGCGATCGCGCGATCTGTGCATTGCCGACCTGCTGCCGCGTCATCCGGCGCTTGAACACCGATTCCGCGAAGGGCGCAACCGGCTGAGCCGCGCGCTCTTCCATCGTTCGCTCGCTCGGCGGCGTTTCGGCGAAGTCGCGTCGCTAGCGGCCGCGATCGGACGATATGACCCGGCGTTCCTGGTAAGAATGCTCCGAAAGCTGCCTGCAAGCGCCTTCATGATGATGCGGGCGCGCCACGCATCGGGAAGGGACAGTGCGGGGGTTCCGCCGTCAGCGCGCCGGGGAATGAACTTCGGCAATATAGCCGCCTGGGAATCGGACGATCGCTGATTGCCGATCTCCCTCTGCATGTGGAGCGACGAGTTGCTCGACGCCCATCGTCGCTGCCTTGGCCAGCGTGGCGGACAGGTCAGGCACGGCATATCCCGTCAATTCGCGGCCATAGGGCCAGGGCAATGCACCACCACTGACGAGTATCGCCATCCGCCCATAGCCCGAGGTCAGCCGAATTCGACGGTAAGTCTTGCCGGGCTCGCCAATCTCAACGCCCGGTGCCGCCTTGTCATCCGACACGACGCCGCCGTGCGAAAACCGCACCCAGCTTTTGACGAACGTGTCGGCCGCGTCCGGCGTCAGGTAGACGCGGTTCTCCGGCACCGTGGCCAGCGGCGCATAACTTGGTTTCACGGTGTGCCAATAGAGCTGCATGTTCACGCCGCCGGGCCATTGGATGAGCACGTCGCGGCCGATCGGATCGGGGAAGGTATCCACCAGGCGGACGGCGCCTGCCTTTCTCGCCGCCGCGAGGGCGGCATCGATATCGGTGACGAGATACCCGGTGCGCTCCGACCCGAACGGATAGGGGGCCGGCGTTTTGAACCCGAACACCGATACCATTCCGGCTGGCGTCATCGCGACTTGCGAGAGAGTCTTGCTGGCCGTCGGCGTGACCTGAAACTCACCCCGCTTGCTGGTTGTGCCGCCGAACGTGGCGACAAAACTGGCGATGAAGCGATCGAAGTCTTCCGGCGCGACGTAAACGTGGGTCGAATCATATTGCGGGCCGACAGAATAGTCGGTTCCGCTGCCTTCGGATCGGGCCGGCTGCGCCAGCGACGCGCCGGATGCCGTGAGCAAGATCGCAGCAAGAAAGATCGAGCGCTTCATGACGCAATTCCTCGGTAATGCGGGACCGCGTGGCGCCTTCAATGCGCCACGCGGTCTCCTGCTTCAGCCCTTGATGAAGGCGAGCAGATCGGCGTTGATCTGATCTGCGTGGATCGTCGGCATGCCGTGCGGATAACCCGGATAGGTCTGCAACTGCGCCCCGGGGATGAGCTTGGCCGACAGCCGACCGGAGATGTCGATCGGCACGATCTGATCGTCTTCCCCGTGCAGCACCAGAGCAGGCACGGTGATCGCTTTCAGATCCTCGGTGAAGTCGGTCTCCGAGAAGGCTGCGATGCCCAGGGTGTGCGCCAATGCGGCACCCATCATTCCCTGCCTCCACCAGTTGAGCCGCACGCCCTCCTTCACCTCCGCGCCATCGCGGTTGAAGCCGTAAAAGGGCATCGTGAAGTCGTAATAATATTGGGCGCGGTTGCCGGCGGTCTGGGCACGGATGTCGTCGAACACCGACATCGGCACACCGTTGGGGTTGCTGGGCGTCTGCACCATCTGGGGCGGCACGGCGCTGATCAACACTACCTTGGCGACGCGACCCGGCTTGGCACGAGCGGCATAGCTGGCCGCTTCACCGCCACCGGTCGAGTGGCCGATATGGATCGCATTCTTCAAGTCGAGCGCATCGGTCAGCTCGACTACGTCAGCGACGTAGGTGTCCATGTCATGGCCGGTCGCCGACTGAGTCGAGCGGCCGTGTCCGCGCCGGTCATGGGCAATGACCCGATATCCCTTCTGGACGAAGAACATCATCTGGCCGTCCCAGTCGTCGGAGCTCAACGGCCAGCCGTGATGGAACATGATCGGCTGCGCATCCTTGGGACCCCAGTCCTTGTAGAAGATCTCGGTGCCGTCCTGCGTGGTAATAGTAGTCATGGTCAGTCTCCCTGTGGTCGTGTGATGGGGCGTACGCGGTACAAAAAATCGCTCAGGCGGCGTCGACCAGGACGATCTCGGCGTCGTTGATCGCGGTGACGCGGAGCACTGGTTCGTCGGCGATGGCCGCACCATCGCGCGCCTCGAGGCGGATTCCGTTGATCTCGACCGAGCCGCTCGCGGGTACGAGGTAGCCGTGACGACCATCGCCCAGCGGATATTCTGCAGTCTCGCCAGCCTTCAGTGTGGCGCCGACGATGCGGGCGTCGGTACGGATCGGCAGAGCATCGGCGTCATCGGCAAAACCGCTGGCCAGCGTCACGAAACGCCCGGAGCGATCTCCCTTGGGGAAGGGCTTGGCGCCCCAGGACGGGGTTTCACCGCGGGTCTTGGGCTCGATCCAGATCTGGAAGATCTTCGTCGTACCGGGTTCGCGGTTATATTCGGAATGGCGGACACCCGATCCGGCGCTCATCACCTGAACGTCGCCGGCTTCGGTGCGTCCGATATTGCCGAGGCTGTCCTGATGCGTGATCGCGCCTTCGCGGACATAGGTGATGATCTCCATGTCTGCGTGGCCATGTGGTGGGAAGCCGGTGCCTGCGGCGATCGTGTCGTCGTTCCACACGCGGATCGGGCCCCAGCCCATCCGGGCGGGATCATAGTAATTGGCGAACGAGAAATGGTGCTTGGCGTCGAGCCAGCCGTGACTGGCGCTGCCGAGTTCGGCGAAGGGGCGGCGTTCGATCATCCTGTGTCTCCCGAGGAGCGTCGTTGCTCCGATGACAGCAAGATGCGGTCGAAACCGACTTGACGAAATAGAAACGTTGGCATCACATCATTGCCGAAAATGACAAGACGACTTCCCGACCTCGAAGCGTGGGCGATCTTTGCGAAGGTCGCCGAAACCGGCTCGTTCTCCGGCGCTGCCAGTGAGCTCGGCCTGTCCAACCCGACCGTGTCGAAGGCGATCGGGCGGCTGGAGAAAAGGTTGGGATTTGCGCTCCTGGCACGCACATCACGCCGACTGTCGTTGACGGAAGCGGGCCGTGCCTCGCTCGATCGCGCATCGCGAATTCTCGCCGAAGGCGAGGCGGTGGAAGACGAAGCCGCCGATCAGTCGAAAGTACCGCGCGGGCTGGTGCGGGTCAGCGCGCCATTGTCGTTCGGCACCGCCTATCTTGGCGCCGTGTTGCCCGAATTTCTCGACGCTTATCCGGACATCACGCTCGATTTGGCGCTGAGCGACCGGCGGGTCGATCTCGTGGCCGAGGGATTCGATTTCGCGCTACGCATCGCGAGCCTCGAGGATTCGTCGCTTCTGGCGCGCAGGCTCTGCACCGTGAGGATCCTGCTGGTCGGGGCGCCGGGCTATTTCGACGCGCGCGGGCGCCCAACGCATCCAGCCGAACTTCTGCGCCACGACGCGCTGGTCTATACTGGCAGCACGCAGCGCGGGATCTGGCGGTTCACGCACTCATTATTCGGCGAGGAAGTGGTCGAGCCGCCAGTCCGCCTCTGGTCGGATAATGCCGACATGCTCAATCCATTGCTGCTGGCGCGGCAGGGCGTGGCGCTGCAACCCGAATTCCTGGTGTGGCGGGAACTGCGTAGCGAGACGCTGGAGATCGGCATGCCGGAATGGATGCCCAAGCCGCTCGGGTTGCACCTCGTCATGCCACCCAATCCGTTACGGCCGCAACGCGTCCAACTGCTGATCGACTATCTGTCCAACGCGCTCGCTCACCCGCCCTGGTCGCCCGCATAGGGCGCAACCGGCTATTCAAGCGGCCCGCTCTCCCTCAGCAACAGATCTGGTGCAGAGCGGTAAACGGCGGCTTTCGGGCTGCACGTCAAGCTCGCCGAATGACCGTGTGCGGACGCCCTGTTGGATTCAAGGGCAGCCGTCATCACGGCTGCTGCTCGCCATGCGCCGCCGGAAATCTTCGTAACCTGCTGAAATGATTGGTCGGGGCGACAGGATTCGAACCTGCGACCCCCACACCCCCAGTGTGATGCGCTACCAGGCTGCGCTACGCCCCGACCAGAGCGAACCCGCGCCATATAGGTGCGGGCCGGAGCGGGCGCCTCTAAGCGCTTGCCGCGCCCGATGCAAGCGCGCTGGCGCCCGGTCGCGAGACGGTGGCGATGTGTTGCACCGCGCTCCGCATGGTGATAGCGCGCGGCGCATACGGTAGCGCCCCTGACGGGCGCGTCAGCCATGCCTTTTTTCAGGATGCTCATGTTCATTCCTTCAGCTTATGCCCAGGTCGCCGGCGGCGCCGCTTCCGGTGCCGACGGTCTCGCCGTCGTGATGCAGTTCGCTCCCTTCATCCTGCTGTTCGTCGGCTTCTATTTCCTGATGATCCGCCCGCAGCAGCGCCGCGCGAAGGAACTGCGCAACGCGATCGACGCGCTCAAGAAGAATGATCAGGTGATCACTTCGGGCGGTATTCTCGGCAAGGTCAGCAAGACGACCGATAGCTATGTCGAGCTGGAGATCGCGCCCAACGTCAAGGTCCAGGTCGCCCGCGGCGCGATCACCGAGATCCTGTCGCCGACCACGGCCAAGCCGGCGAACGACTGATGCTCGATTTCCCGCGCTGGAAGGTCCTGTCGATCTTCGGGTTCCTGGCAGTGCTGATGGCACTCGCGGTTCCGAGCTTCTTCCCCGAGGACATGACCAAGAGCTGGCCGGTCCATCCGCGCATCAACCTCGGCCTCGATCTTGCCGGCGGCAGCTATCTGCTGCTCGAAGCGGATACCAGTCAGTTGGTGACGGACCGCGTCAACCTGATGAGCGACAGCGTCGCGACCGCGATGCGCAAGGCGCCGCGGATCGATATCGGCGATATCACGACCGACGGCGGCAAGGTCAGCTTCATGCTGCGCAACGTCGCCCAGCTGGAGGATGCGCGCCAGCGCTTGTCGCAAATGACCACGGGCGCGCAGATGACCGGGCAGCGCGACTGGGACATCCAGGTGGTCGATTCGACGCGCTTCGTGATCACCCCGACCAAGGCCGGCGTAGACGAGGCGATCGACAGCGCGATGAGCGGTGCGACCGAGGTCGTGCGCCGCCGCATCGACTCGCTCGGCACGCGCGAGCCGACCATCATCCGCCAGGGCGCGACGCGCATCGTCGTCCAGGTCCCGGGCCTGCAGGATCCGACCGCGCTCAAGGCGCTGCTCGGCAAGACCGCGAAGCTCGAATTCAAGCTGGTCGACACCACCGCCGATACCGCCAAGCTCGCTGTCGGCCAATCGCCGATCGGTGACCAGATCCTGCCTTATCCCAGTGCCGCGGGGCGCGGTTTCCCCTATGTCGGCTATCCGGCGAACAAGCCGCCGGTCATCGCGGTGCGCCGCGCGGCGATCATCACCGGTCAGGATCTGACCGACGCGCGCGTCCAGAACGATCCACAGACCAACGCACCGGTCGTGGCATTCCAATTCAATACCGAAGGCGGCAAGCGCTTCGCCAGGACGACGCAGGACAATGTCAACAAGCCGTTCGCGATCATCCTCGACGGCTCGGTGATCTCGGCGCCCAATATCGAGGGTCCGATTCTTGGCGGCAGCGGCGTGATCCAGGGCGGCTTCACCTTCCAGAGCGCCAACGATCTGGCGATCCAGCTCAAGTCGGGCGCGCTGCCCGTCGCACTGAAGGTGATCGAGGAACGCACGGTCGGCCCTGAACTGGGCAAGGATTCGATCGACGCCGGGATCAAGGCATCGATCATCGCCGTGATCCTTGTCGTGGTGTTCATGCTGGTGACCTATGGCCGGTTCGGCCTCTATGCCAATTACGCCGTCGTCATCAACGTGCTGGTCATCATGGGCGTGCTCGCGGTGCTCAACGGCACGCTGACCTTGCCCGGTATCGCCGGTTTCGTGCTGACGATCGGCACCGCGGTCGACGCCAACGTGCTGATCAACGAACGCATCCGCGAGGAACGACGACGCGGGCGAAGCGTCATCCAGTCGGTCGAGCTGGGGTATAAGGAAGCCAGCCGCACCATTTTCGAGGCGAACATGACCCACGCCATTTCGGGCGTCGTCATGCTATTGCTGGGATCGGGCCCGGTGAAGGGCTTCGCGGTCGTGCTGCTGATCGGCATCGCGACCTCGGTGTTCACCGCGGTGACCTTCACTCGCATGCTCGTCGTCATGTGGCTGCGGAAGCATCGTCCGCAGACCATCAACATTTAAGGGGCCGCTCAAAATGCGCCTGCTCAAGATCGTCCCCGACGATACCAATATCGATTTCGTCCGCCTGCGCTATTGGGCGTTCGGGCTGACCACCTTGCTGACCATCGCGGCGGTCGCTTTGGTGTTCGTCCATCGCCTCAACATGGGTGTCGACTTTGTCGGCGGCATCATGATCGAGGAGAAGTTCGCGGTCGCGCCGAGCGTCGACAAGGTGCGTAAGGTGGTCGACGACCTGAAAGTCGGCGAGGCGTCGCTGCAACAGGTCGGTGGCCCGACCACGTTGTCGATCCGTCTGCCGCGCCCGGAAAGCGACGATCCGGCGGCGACCAATCAGGTGGTCGAGAAGGTCAAGGCGGCGCTGTCGGCGAATTTCGCCGGCGCGCAATTCTCCAAACAGGACGCAGTGTCGGGCAAGGTGTCCGAGGAACTCGTTTGGCACGGCATCCTCGCGGTCGTCGTCGCTGTGCTGCTGATTGGCCTGTTCGCGATCTTCCGCTTCGAATGGCAATTCGGCGTCTCGACCGTGGTCGCGATCATGCACGACGTGCTGATGACCCTGGGGTTCTTCGCGCTGACCCAGCTCGAATTCGACCTCAACATCGTCGCCGCGGTGCTGACCATCATCGGCTATTCGATCAACGACAAGATCGTCATCGACGACCGTATCCGTGAGAATATGCGCCGCTATCGCAAGATGGACATGCGCGAGATCATCAATCTGTCGGTCAACGAGACGCTGCCGCGCACGGTGATGACGTCGCTGACCATTCTGCTGGCCTTGTTGGCGCTGCTGCTCTTCGGCGGGCACGTGCTGCGCGGCTTCACCGCGGCGATGGTCCTGGGCGTGATCGTCGGTACCTATTCGTCGATCTACGTGTCGTCCTCGCTGCTGATCACGCTCGGCCTGCGCGCCGAGCCGACGCCGGACAAGCCGGGCAAGCCCAATGCGGCGACCGGGGCGGAGCGCGTCGGACCGGGCAACAACTGATGCGGATGGACCGTGCCCGTACCGACGGGCCGGTCGTCTCCGGCCTGAGCGCGGCTGGCTTTCGCGTCGACGACAATGTCTATCACGCCCTGGCGATTACGCCCGAGCGGGCCGATGGCTGGACCCCGCCACCGCTCGCGGCGCTCGATCGGGGCGATCTCGACCTGGTGCTGGCACTCGATCCTCGTCCCGAATTCCTGTTGCTCGGAACCGGCCCGACGTTGGTGCGGCCGCCCGTGACGCTGGTTCGCACGCTCGAGGCGCGGGGTATCGGCATCGAGGCGATGGACAGCCGCGCCGCGGCGCGGGCCTGGGGCATGTTGCGCGGCGAGGGACGCTGGGTCGTCGGCGCTTTCTACCCCGTGGCTTGATCCCGCCGCTCGCTTGGATAATCTTCGCCGCGTTCAAGCAGAGCGAGGGGATTTGGGGGATGAAGAGGTTGCTGCCGATCGGCATGCTGGTGTTGGCGTTCGCCCAGCCGGCAATGGCTCAAACCGCACCGACGGTATCGCCGGCACCGGCACCACCAGCACAGATCGTCGCGCCGGCGCCGCTCGCGCCGCCATTCGCCGCCATTCCAGCGCCCGATTACAACACCGACGCCGGCTGGCTCTGCCTGCCCGGCCGCCAGGACGCCTGTGCGGTCGACCAGAACGTCACCGTCATCACCGGCGACGGCAAGCGCAAGATCGTCAAGTTCAAGGCCGATCCGGCGCCCAAATATGATTGCTTCTACGTCTATCCGACGGTGTCGCTCGACCCGACGCCGAACAGCGACCTCAATATCGGGCCGGAGGAAAAACAGGTCGCAGCGTCGCAGGCGGCGCGCTTCGCCGCCAAGTGCCGGGTCTATGCGCCGCTCTATCGTCAGGTCACGCTGACCGCGCTGCGCGACATCATGGCCGGCAAGGCGAGCGCCGCCGACCGCAAGCTCGCCTATCTCGACATCGAGGCGGCGTGGCGCGCCTATCGCGACAAATATCAGGCCGGCCGCGGCGTCGTGCTGATCGGCCACAGCCAGGGGGCAGGTGTCCTCAAGCAATTGCTCGCCGAGGTGATCGAGAATGACCCCAGCCAGCGCCGCTTGCTGATCGCTGCCTATCTGCTCGGCACCAATGTCGCGGTGCCGGCGGGCGGCGATGTCGGGGGCGACTTCAAGCGGACCAAGCTGTGCAAGGCGATGGATCAATATGGCTGCGTCGTCAGCTACGTGACCTTCCGCGCCGATTCGCCCCCACCCGAGAATAGCCGCTTCGGCAAGGTGCCGCAGCCCGGCATGGTCGCGGCGTGCGTGAACCCCGCGGCCTTGGGCGGCGGCAAGGCCGTCACCGACGCGATCCTGGGTGCCAGGGGTGCGGGGCTCGCCAGCGCGCCGATGGGCCCGTGGACCAGCGACAATGCGCCGGTCACCACCCCGTTCGTCTCGGTGCCCGGGTTGATCTCCGCCGAATGCGTGTCGAACGGCGGGTTCAATTATCTGGCGGTGACGGTCAACGCCAATCCCCAGGACCCGCGCACCGATACGATCGTCGGCGATGTCGTCGTCAACGGCGCTACGCTCAAGGATTGGGGACTCCATCTGATCGACATGCCGGTCGAGATGGGCAATCTGGTCAGCCTCAGCGAATATCAGGCGGCGTCGTGGCGCGGGACGCCGATGGACCTGCCTAAGAAGAAGTGACCAACGCTTTCAGGTGATCGTACAGGCCGGCGGTGTTGGCTTCCCAGGTGAAGCGTTCGGCGCCGGCCCTGACGGTCATCGGCGGCGTATGGTCGGACAGGACCGCGGCGATGCCCGATGCGAAGCCCGCCGGCGTCCGCCCGACGATCCGGCCATAAGCGCGTTCGGTCACCACTTCGAGCGCGCCACCGACATCGGGTATCACCACTGGGACGCCGCAGGCCAGCGCCTCGACCCAGGCATTGGCCAGGCCCTCATTCTCCGACGCCAGCGCCATGACATCGGCGGCGGCAAGCAAGGTCGCCATGTCGCCATGCGGCACCGCGCCGAGCAGCCGGACGCGGTCGCCTAGGCCCAGCGCCGCGATCTTCGCTTCGAGCACGCCGCGATAGGAACCCTCACCGGCGATCATCAGGTGGGCGTTGGGCAGCGCGGCGATCGCCTCGATCACGATCTGGTGTCCCTTGCGTTCGATCAGCGCGCCGGTCGACACGATTAGCGGTCCGCGCACACCCAAGGCAGCCTTGGCTTCGCCGCGATCACGCAGGGCGAACTGACCGAGATCGACGCCGGTGCGATGGACGCGGATATGCTCGGCCGGCATCCCCATCGCCACCATGTCGCGTTTCATCGCCTCGGACACGGCGAGTAGTCCGTCGGCATGTTTGCCCGCGGCGCGGACTTGACCGGCCGTCGCGGCGGCGGAGCCCCAATGATGCACGTCGCTGCCCCGCGCCTTGATCGAGACGGGGACGCCGAAACGCCGGCCGAGTGCGACCGCCGCTGGTCCGTCCGGAAAAAAGAACGAGGCGTCGATCACGTCGAACGCGAATTCACGCCGCAGGTCAGTCAGAAAGGGAATCAGCGCGCGGATCAGGAAATGAACGTGCAGGCGGCCGGCCGTCCCGGGCACCGCGAGGAAGCGCGGTCGGTAAACGTCGACGCCTTTCCATTGCTCGCGCAGCGGGAGCGCGCCCAACTGAGCGTGGCGCCCGCGCAGTGCGAGCGGGAAAGGAGGCAAGCCGATCGGCGCGACAACGCGTAGGTCGACATCGGGATGTCCGGCGAGCCCCAGCGTCTGGCGCTCGACGAACACCCCGAAATTGCGCCGGGTAGCGTCGGGAAACAGGGTCGAAAGCGTGAGGACGCGCAGCATCCGCCTTTCCTATGCCCCATATGGTTAATGAGCGTTTGAGCTTGTCAGGTTCAAATACGCTTGGTGCCCGGATAGGCGAACAACAGGTCGCTACCGGCCGCGGCCGAGACGTGGGCGGTGCCGCTGACCGTGACGCATTCGCCGGCACGCCATGCGACGCCGTCAGCCACGCCTTCGCCCTTGAGCGGGGTTAGCCAGCCGGTGACGCCATCCGGCAAGGTGACCGTCCGATCGCCGCCGGTCCAGCGTTCGAGCACGAATTTCGGTCCCTCGCACAGGATCGTGCGGCCCTGCTCGACTTCGCCGACGATCGGCTTGGGCTCGAACGGATTGGGGTCGGCGATCTTCAGACCCGTGTCGAGATGGAGCTCACGGTCGCTGCCGTAATCGTAGAGGCGATAGGTAAGGTCGACGTTCTGCTGCGTCTCGACCAAGGTGATGCCGCCACCGATCGCATGGATGGTCCCCGCCGGCGAATAGAGGAAGTCGCCGGCCTTGACCGGTTTCCAGTCGAGCATGTCGACGATCGACCCGTCGAGCGCGCCCTGGCGCAATTTCTCGCGCGTGGTCGGCTCCTTGGTGCCGAGCGCGATCGTCGCGCCGGGTTCGGCGTCGAGAATCACCCAGCATTCGTCCTTGCCGCGCGGATAGCCGGCGGCGCGCGCCGCTTCGTCATCGGGATGGTCCTGCACGGATAGGCGATCGCTGGTGAACAGATATTTGATCAGCAGATCGGGCGTGCCCGCATCCGGAGTCTGGAACCATATCTCACCGACCGGGTCGCCGCCGGGCGCGGGGTCGCTGAAACCCGGCCATAAGGTGTGCCGCCCCCACGGCTTTTCGACGCGTTTGGTGGCAAGCAAGGTGGCGGTCATCGGTCAAAGCCCTCCCGGTTGATGGTTTCAGCACGCGAACGCATGGATCCGGCGACCGATCCCGCGCGCTCCTATGGTAACGCGACGAGCGGCATAAAAGGATTGTTTGCGCCCCGCGCGTGCTGCGCTAAGACCACGCGCCATGCGTATTGCCAAGTCCCGTCCCGTCGCGTTCGCGCTCATCGCTCTCCTCGCTTTGCCAGTGGCGGGCTGCGCCGGTCGCGGCGGCGGCCTGAAGAAGGGCGACGTGCCCTATATCGCGCGCGATGTCGGTACGCTCTACACCTTGGCCAAGACACGGCTCGACCAGGGGCGCTACAAGGAAGCGGCGGTGCTGTTCGACGAGGTCGAGCGCCAGCATCCCTACTCGATCTGGGCGCGCCGCGCGCAGCTGATGAGCGCGTTCAGCTATTATATGGACACCGACTATACCCAGTCGATCCAGTCGGCGCAGCGCTTCCTGGCGGTCCATCCCGGCAATCGCGACGCCCCTTATGCTTATTATCTGGTGGCGCTCGGCTATTACGAGCAGATCGCCGACGTTACCCGCGACCAGAAGATCACCCAGCAGGCACTCGACGCACTGGGCGAGCTGGTCCGCCGCTATCCCAACACCAAATATGCCGCCGATGCCCGGCTCAAGATCGACCTGGTCCGCGATCACCTCGCGGGCAAGGAAATGGAGATCGGGCGCTTCTACGAAACGCGTGGCCAGTGGCTGGCGGCGACGCTCCGCTTCCGCGCCGTGGTCGACGGCTATCAGACCACGACTCATGTGCCGGAAGCGCTGATGCGCCTGACCGAAACCTATCTCGCGCTCGGCGTGCCTGAGGAAGCGCAGAAATCCGCCGCCGTGCTCGGCGCCAATTATCCCGGCACCGATTGGTACAAGCGTGCCTATAAGTTGATGGAAGACCATCCCTACAAGCCGACAGCGCCGCTGGCGGCGGGCGAATTGCCGATCCCGATCGGCTTCAAGGACGCCCAGCCGGTCGCCCCCGGCACGCCTGGCGTCGCCGCCAAGGACGAAGGCCGCGGCTCGACCGGAACCAGCAACACCGGCGGCGCGGGCGGCGGCCCGATTCCGAAGTAATTTAGCCCTCTCCCGCAAGCGGGAGAGGGAATTACGGTTCTCGCTTCGCGCTCGAATGCCGGAACAAAAGCGGGGTGACCTGACCTCATTTTTGCCGCTAAGGATGGCGCGATGCTGACCTCGCTCGCCATTCGGGACGTCGTGCTGATCGAAGCGCTCGAACTCGATTTCGGCGCCGGGCTAGGCGTGCTGACCGGAGAGACCGGCGCGGGGAAGTCGATCCTGCTCGACGCGCTGGGCCTCGCGCTCGGCGCGCGGGCCGATAGCGGGCTGGTCCGCCAGGGAGCGGCGCAGGCGGTGGTCACCGCGAGTTTCGACACGCCGCACGATGGCGGTCCGATCGCCTCTTTGCTCGCCGAAAATGCGCTCGAAATCGACCCCGGCGAGCCGCTGATCATTCGCCGCATCGTCAAGGCCGACGGCGGCAGCCGCGGCTTCGTCAACGACCAGCCGGCCTCGGCCGGGTTGCTGCGCGAACTGGCGCAATATCTGGTCGAGGTGCACGGCCAGCATGACGATCGCGGGCTGCTCAATCCGCGCGGTCACCGTGCCTTGCTGGACGCGTTCGGACGCTGTCATGCCGGATTGGTCGTGCAAGCCTATCGTTCCTGGCGCGATGCCGAGGACGCACTGGCGATAGCGCGCGCGGAGATAGACGCCGCCGCGCGCGATCGCGACTACCTAGACCATGCCGTCGCCGAACTGCGCCAACTCGCGCCTGAGCCCGGAGAGGAAGAGTTGCTCGCCGACCGCCGACGCTCGATGCAGCGCGCGGAGAAGGTCGCTGAGGATATGGTGGCGCTCGACGACTATCTGGCCGGCTCCGATGGCGGCCTCGCCCGGCTGCGCCAGGCGGCGCGCGTGCTCGAGCGTATCGCCGATGCACATCCTGCGCTGGGCGAGGCGCTGGCGGCGCTCGACCGCGCGATCAACGAAGGCGCGCTGGCCGAGGATCAACTTGCGGCCGCGCGCGCTGCCTTGATGTTCGATCCGCGCGCGCTCGAAGAAGATGAGGCGCGGCTGTTCGATCTTCGCGCGATGGCGCGCAAGCATCGCGTCCAGCCCGACGAATTGGCGCAGCTTGCCGAAGACATGGCCGCTCGGCTGGCGACGATCGAAGCGGGGGAGGAGGGGCTTGCCCAGCTCGACCGCCGGGTGACCGAGACCCGAGCCGCCTATGAAGCGGCGGCTGACGCTTTGTCCGCCGAACGCCACGCAGCTGCGACGCGGCTCGATGTGGCGGTGGCGGGCGAGCTCGCGCCGCTCAAGCTCGATGCCGCGCGCTTCCGCACGATGATCGAGACCTTGCCCGACGAGCAATGGGGCCCGGGCGGCAAGGACCGGGTCGAGTTCGAGATCGCGACCAATCCCGGCGCGCCGTTCGCGCCGCTGACCAAGATCGCCTCGGGCGGCGAATTGTCGCGCTTCATCCTGGCGCTCAAGGTCAGCCTGGCCGAGGAAGGCGGCGCGGCGACGATGATCTTCGACGAGGTCGATCGCGGCGTCGGCGGCGCGGTTGCCTCGGCGATCGGCGAACGCCTCGCGCGACTGGCCGATCGCACGCAATTGCTGGTGGTGACGCACAGCCCGCAAGTCGCGGCGCGCGGCGGCCAGCATTATTTCATCGCCAAATCCTCCGACGGCCTGGTGACTCGCACCGGCGTGATCGCGCTCGACAGTGCGGCGCGGCGCGAGGAGATCGCGCGGATGCTGTCCGGTGCGACGATTACCGACGAGGCGCGCGCGCAGGCCGAACGCCTGCTCGAGGCGGCATGACCACGCGGTCGCCCGCCTCGCGCGCGGCTGGCCTTCTTGCCTGGATGAGCGCGATCCTGTTGCCGATCGGCCTGGTGCCGCTCGCCTGGATGACGGCGTTGGCGGTGGGCTATTGCGAGTTCGATTGCGGCACGCTCGGCACGCTCGCGATCGACGGCCTGATCGCCGCGTGCGTCGTCCTGGTGTTCGCCTGGCTGTGGTTGGCGGTCGCGATGGTCCATCGTCGCGTGACGCGGCTGGTGTTGGTGGTGGCGTTGCTGGCGGACCTGATCCTCCTCGTGCTCGGCGGGATCGCCGCCTGGACGTTCGGCGTCCTGTAATGGTGACTATGATCGGCACGTTCGACCTTATCTTCGCGGTTGCGCTGATCGTCGCGACGATAGGGGCGATGACCTGGTTTCCCGATATTCCGGGCGGCACCGAAGGGCATCACGAAGCGCTCACCGCGCGGTTCGAAAGAAGCGGCGACGACGGGATCGACGAGCATCCCAGCTATGGCGACGCAGCGGTCGCCTATGTCGACCGCATCGTCGACCGGCAGCTGACCAAAGCGCGCGGAATTCTATCCTTCGACGGCCTGATCCTGGCTTTTCTCGGGCTGATCGCGCGCGACAATACCAAGCTGGATATCGCAAAGGCGCATATGGTGCCGGTGCTGTTGTTGATGGGGTTGCTCGCGGGGTCCAGCGCGATCTGTCTTTTCCTGTTTCGCGCGCGCTGGGGCTATGTCGCCGACTTGAGGACCTTTTCCCGAGAAATGGCCGCCACGCTCGCCCTCACGCGGCGCCGTTCCTACTGGATCGAGCGGACGGTGCGATTGTCGCTGCTGTCGCTCGGCGGGATCGTCATGCTCGTCATCGCGACGGTGACCGGCGTCTAGTGACCCGAATCTGAAGTTCGCTCAACGATTTGGCAGGGCGGGTGCGAACTTCAGATTCAAAAAGGGTCACTAGAAACCATTGATTCTAGTGTGGTTTAAGGATTTGAAATTCGCTCCGTACTTAGCCGCTCAATGTGGCGAATTTCAAATCCACCACACTAGAGCGGCGCGCCTGATTTCTGGATCAGGCGTACCGCTCTAGCTAATTATGATCGCATCGCTTTTTGCGGAAAACCGGTGCCCACTTTTCCGCGCGATGCTCTAAAAAGGTATCTTCACCTTCGCCCTGATCACCTTCGAGGTGAACCCGCCCACGTCGCGCGAGGTGGTGCTGACGCCTGCCTTGGCGCCGCCAGGAAGATCGACGACCGAACGCACCGGTTTTTCGGCAAAGGCCGGCATGCGGCTGGTGTCGATGTCCATCATCTTTCTGCGCGCGCATACGACGATGTCGCCGGCCGGATTGGCATCCCCGCATGCATCGTCGGTCGGCTTGTGTTGCGCCTTCGCTAGATCGAACTTGGCGAGGTCGTCGCCCGGCGTCCCCGGCTGGCCGCCGATCTGCGGGACTGCTTGAAGGGCCAAGGCGACGATCAGCATCACGGCGTAAGGTGCGCGTCGGCGGTGGCCGAATTACGGCGAAAAGGCGCACGGTTTCGCGCGCGGGATTGGCTGCTAAAGAGGGGCATATGACGATTCAGTTGCCTGCCACCGACGCCGAAGCCGCCGCCGAATTGGAGCGCCTCGCCGCCGAGATCGCGCTCCACAACCGGCTCTATCATGCTGAGGACGCGCCGGAGATTTCGGATGCCGACTATGATGCGCTGGTGCGCCGCAACGCCGCGATCGAGGCCGCCTTTCCGCATTTAATTCGAGAGGACTCGCCGAGCCGCAAGGTCGGCGCGGCACCGGCCGGCCATCTCGCCAAGGTCGCGCATGCGCGGCCGATGTTCAGCCTGGATAACGCGTTCGACGACGAAGAGGTTGGTGATTTCGTCGGCCGCGTCCGCCGCTTCCTCAACCTGTCCGATGCCGAACCCGTCGCGCTGACCGCCGAGCCCAAGATCGACGGCCTCAGCTGCTCGTTGCGCTACGAAAAGGGGCGGCTGGTCCAGGCGTTGACTCGCGGTGACGGCCAGATTGGCGAGGACGTCACCGCCAATGTGCGGACGATCGACGACATCCCCGCCGCGCTTCCGGCCGGCGCGCCCGAGGTCTTCGAGGTACGCGGCGAAGTTTATATGGAGAAACAAGCCTTCGCCGCGCTCAACGCCCGCCTGCTCGCCGAGGCCGAGGAGACCGGCAAAGAGGCACGCCAGTTCGCCAATCCGCGCAATGCAGCGGCCGGATCGCTGCGCCAGAAGGACGCCGCCGTCACCGCGTCGCGGCCGCTGCGCTTCTTCGCCTGGGGCTGGGGCGATACCAGCGACCTGCCCGGCGATACGCAGTCATCGGTGATCGCGACGATCCGCGGCTGGGGCTTTCCGGTCACGCGGCAATTTCAGCCCGGCGGCACGCTCGACCAGGCGTTGGCGACCTACAAGACGATCGAGGCCGAGCGTGCCGACCTTCCGTTCGACATTGACGGCGTGGTGTACAAGGTCGACCGGCTCGACTGGCAGGCGCGGCTGGGGTTCGTCGGCCGCGCGCCGCGCTGGGGACTGGCACACAAATTCCCCGCCGAGCGCGCGCAGACGACCCTCGAGCGGATCGATATCCAGGTCGGGCGGACCGGCAAGCTGACCCCGGTCGCGCGGCTCGAGCCGGTGACGGTCGGCGGCGTCGTCGTCACCAACGCGACGTTGCACAATGCCGACGAGATCGCGCGGCTGGGCGTGCGGCCGGGCGACCGCGTCGTGCTGCAGCGCGCCGGCGACGTCATTCCCCAGATCGTCGAGAATCTGACCCGCGACGAACCGCGCGATCCCTGGATCTTTCCGACCCATTGCCCGGAATGCGGTTCGGAAGCGCTGGCTGAGGAAGGCGAGGTCGATATCCGCTGCACCGGTGGGCTGATCTGTCCAGCGCAACGCCAGGAGCGGCTGCGCCATTTCGTCAGTCGCGGTGCGCTCGACATCGAAGGGCTGGGCGACAAGACGATCCGCGAATTCCTCGATCTCGGCTGGATCGCCGAGCCCGCCGATATCTTCCGCCTCGCCGCGCATCGCGAGGAACTGCTTGGCCGAGAGGGATGGAAGGAGAAATCGGTCGACAATCTGCTCGAGGCGATCGAGGCGAAGCGCGCGCCCGATCCGGTGCGGCTGTTGTTCGGGCTCGGCATTCGGCATGTCGGCGTGGTCACCGCGCGTGACTTGCTGAAGCGTCATGCCACGCTCCCGGAGATCAAGGCGCTGGCCGACGAGATCATCGCCCTGCGCGACAGCCTCGTGCCCGCATTGGGCGAAGACGATCAGAAGTTCCGGCAGCGCGTCGACAAGGCGATCGCCGAGCATATCGGCGTCGACAATGTCGGTGCCGCGGTCGGCAACGCGCTGGCCGATTTCTTCCATGAGCCGCACAACCGTGCGGTATGGGATGACCTGCTGGCGGAGGTCAGCCCGCCCGCCTTCGTCTTCAAGGCGCGAGAATCACGCGTCAGCGGCAAGACCGTGGTGTTCACCGGGAGTCTCGAGACGATGAGTCGAGACGAGGCCAAGGCGCAGGCCGAGGCGCTCGGCGCGCGCGTGTCGGGATCGGTGTCGGCGAAGACCGATCTCGTCGTCGCGGGACCCGGCGCTGGGTCGAAACTCAAGAAGGCGTCCGAACTCAATATTGAAGTCTTGGATGAGGCCGGATGGGCTGCAATCGTGACGGCCGCGGGATGATGCTTTTTTGCAACGCAGCATGAGTTAATCCACAGTAAAACCATTGCCCCCTTGCGTTGTCATTGAACCGAAATATTCAGTCTCCATTGGCGCTCGCGACGGTGAAAGACACCGCGCGTAAGCGACTCGCGCCTTAAAGGGGACACCATGCGAAACCATCTGTTTATCGGTGCGGCCGTGGCCGCGCTCACGATTCCTGCTGCGGCGTACGCACAGGAAACCACCTCCGTGATTCGCGGCAGCGTGACCTCGGGCGGCGCTCCGGTGGCCAACGCGCAGATCGTCGTCACCGACGTCGCTTCGGGTACGAAGGCCACAACCACGACCGACGCGTCGGGTAACTTCAGCGCTCCGGGCCTTCGCGCCGGTGGCCCTTACGAAGTCGAGGTGACCAGCAGCGCCGGCAACACCAAGGTAACCGACATCTACACGGTCGTCGGTCAGCCTTATGAGCTTCCGATCGACGTCGCCGCGCCGGCGGAGGGCTCGACCGCCGACATCGTCATCTCCGCGACACGAGTGAAGGGCGCCGGCGTGATCGGCTCTGGTCCCTCGACTGTTCTCACTGCAAATGACATTTCCAAGGTAGCGTCGGTCAACCGCGATATTCGCGACCTGATGCGTCGCGATCCGTTCGCGACGCTCGACACATCGCAGTCGACCGGCCGTCAGGTCACGTTCGCCGGCACCAATCCGCGCTTCAACCGGTTCACTGTCGACGGCGTTCCGATCACCGACAGCTTCGGTCTCAACCCCGACGCACTGCCGTCGCGTCGCGGCCCGGTGCCGCTCGATTCGATCGGCGAATTCCAGACCAAGGTCGCACCGTACGATATCCGGGAAGGCTTCTTCCAGGGCGGCGTCGTTAACGCCATCCTCAAATCGGGTACCAATTCGTTCCATGGCGGCGGTTTCTACACCGTCACCACCGACGGGCTGACCGGATCGCGCCTCAAACCCTACGTCTCGAACCCCACTGGCGTCGTCAATCAGCCGAAGTTCACGAGCAAGGATTACGGCGTCACCCTGTCAGGCCCGATCATTAAGGACCGGCTGTTCTTCATGGTGTCGGCGGAGCGCGTACGGGCGGATAATCCGTTCAACATCACCCCAAGCCAGCTCACCCAGGCGCAGTTCGACCAGATCGTCAGCATCGCGAAGAGCAAATATGGCGTGGACGCCGGAGGCAGGCTTACCAAGCAAGGCGACAAGGACGACCGCATCGTCGGCCGTATTGACGCCAACATCACTGATGGGCAGCGCCTGTCTATCACTGGCATCTACACTAAGGACCAGATCAACACGCTGGGTTTCAACACCGCGAGCTCGCAGTCGACGACATCGAACGACTATGTGAAGCCGAACCGCCTTTGGGCGGGTGTCGCAACCTTGAACTCGACCTGGTCGCCGACCGTCTCGACCGAGACTCGCGTCATGTACAAGGATTACAAGAGCGGCCAGAATCCGATCATGGCCAAGACAGCGCTGGCGCTGGTGTGCAGCGACGCCGGCACGGCGGGGGCGATCACCGTGGGTACCCCGACCCAGTGCACGTCGAACTTTACCCAACTCGGCATTGGGCCGCTCGGTTCGGCGCAGACCAACATCCTGCGCACCAAGACGTTCGACGCGCAGGAAGTGGTTCGCGTTACGCTCGGCGATCACAATCTACGGCTGCTGTATGACTATCAGCACGTCAACAACTACAATCTGTTCATCGGGCAGACCGCGCAGCCGGCCGGTATCTCTTCGGGCGCCTATGGTGCTTATTACTTCGACTCGATCGCGGCGTTCCAGGCGGGTATCGCGCAGCAGTTTGGGTACGCCAACGCGACGACCGGCAACCCGAACGACGCTGCCGCGCGGTTCAGCTATGCGACGCACACGTTCGGCATCCAGGACGATTGGCGAGTGAACTCGACGCTGACGGTCACAGCAGGCGTGCGTTACGACCTGTTCGGCGGCCACGACCGTCCGCTGCTCAACGCGGCATTCGTGGAGCGCGAAGGGTTCAACAACAACGCGTTCATCAGCGGACGCGGTCTGTTCCAGCCGCGTGTCGGCTTCGACTGGAAGGCGACGTCGCGCGTCAATTTGCACGGCGGCGTCGGCATCTTCGGCGGCGGTACGCCGGACGTCTATATCGGCAACAGTTTCTCGTCGAGCGGCGTGCAGCCGGTGCTGTTCACCACTACCAATAACCCTGCATTCCTGAACAATGTGAGCCTCACGTCACTCCCGGCCGGCGCTACCCCCGCGCTGAACGGCTTGCGGAACGCACCGGTCGCGGCACTCGACCCGAAGTTCAAGATCCCTTCGCAATGGAGGGGGTCGCTGTCGGCGAGCTATGATGCGAATCTGGGCCCGCTGGGCGATCACTGGATTCTGGCCGCCAACGCGCTGATCTCGAAGACGAAGCAAGCGATCTTGTATCGCGACGGCCGGGCTCGCCCGATCATCGGTGCCAGCGCGCTGACGCCTGATGGCCGCCAGCGTTACTTCGACATTACGCCGGCCAGCCAGGGCGGTCCGTCGGGCAATGCCGACACGATCCTCGGCAACACTACCAAGGGCCATGGCTATATCGGAGTCGTCAGCCTCAACAAGAAGTGGGACATGGGCTTCAGCCTGTTCGGCAGCTTCACCTATCAGGACGTGTGGGATAAGGCGGCGGTCACATCGTCGATCGCGTCGTCCAACTACGGCAACACCGCTTACTACGATGCGAATGGGGGTGCCTTCGGTCATTCGAACGACGAAGTCCGTTATTCGTTCAAGTACGACGTCGCCTACGAGCACGCCTTCTTTGGCGATTACAAGACTCGCTTCGACCTGTTCGGTGAAACCCGTATCGGCTCGCCCTACAGTTACACGATGCAGGACGCGCTGACGATCAGTGGCCGTAGCCAAACGTTCGGCACGTCAGGCAACACCAGCCGGTTCCTGTTCTACGTTCCGACCGTCAACGATCCGAAGGTCGTTTATGACAGCCCGGCCACTCAGGCCCGGATCGAGCAGATCATCAACTCGACTGGTCTGAAGAACTATCGTGGCAAGATTGCGCCACGAAATGCGTTCAATTCTAAGTGGTTCACGAAAATCGATCTCCATATCGAGCAGGAAATTCCGACGTTCGTCGGCAAATCGCGTTTCTCGGTGTTCGCCGACATCGAGAACCTGCCCAACCTGATCAACCACAAATGGGGCGAGCAGCTGCGCAACTTCTTCCCGTATACGGATGTGGTTGCCAAGGTGCAGTGCAAGGCAGTCGGCACCAATGCCTGCGGCCAGTATCAATATTCGGCGCCGAGCACCGATTCGTTCCTTGCCGATCAGCTGATCACCGTGAATGGTTCGTCGCTCTACTCGATCCGTATCGGTGCGCGCTTGAGCTTCTAAGCGGACACCGACTATCGAAAGAATGGCCGCCGTCTTCCGGGACGGCGGCCTTTTTTTTGTGCCTCGAGGGCGGATCGGCGTGGAGGCGTTGCCGTCGATAACGCCAGTCGCGTCGATCACTATCGCGACCGCGTCGATGCCAATGTATGATGAACTCGACAAGGAATTGCCCGAAGGCGAGAATCACTCCTTAAACGTCCTGAGCCCCAGCCAGCGGGCTGCACTGGGCCGGCGCGCCAGTCCGTGCTCTATTGCCAGAACCATCAGAAGCGATACGCCGAATAGCGGCATCGCCAGTCCAAGCGTGACGATCATTGCGATCAGCGCGCCACCGAAGCGCAGGCGCGAAAGCACCATCGGCGCGCCGAGCCGGCCGGACGGACGGCGACGCCACCACAGCACACCTCCCGACACGCTGAGCGTCATCAGCATCAGCGCGGTGGCGGTGATCAGCACTTGGTTGGCGATGCCGAACAGCTGTCCTTCATGCGTCGCGATGCCATAGCCGACCGCGCGATCGATCCAGTGGCGCCGGGCGAAATCCTTGCGCGCGAGCACTGCGCCGGTGGCACCATCCACCACCGCCTGTGCGCGCAGCGGGCGGTCGGCGGCGTCCGACGCAATCGTCCAGCCGCGCGCTTCCTTGCCCGGCGGCGACACCAAAACGGGCGGTGCGAAATCGAGCCGCGTCGCGGCGGCGACGGCGCGGTTCAGCTCCCCGGCGCGATAGCCGTGATGCGGCATCGTCATGCCCATATGCTCGGCATGGTCGCCGAGCATCGGTTCGTCGGCCGGCTTGCGCCCGCCGATCGTCCAGTCGACCGGACCGTCGAGCGTGCCGGTGGCGGTCCGGATCTCTTTGAAATAGCTGCCCCAGGCTTTCGCCCAGGGCAGGCCGGTCGAGATCAGGAACAGGGCCAACAGCGATACCCAGATGCCGGTAACCGCGTGCAGGTCGCGCCAGAACAGCCGCCGCCCGCCCGAGAGGCGGGGGTACAGGACCCCCGCCAGCCCGGATCGGCCGCGCGGCCACCACAGATAGAGGCCGGTCAGGATCATCACGACCGCCCAGCACGCCGCGATCTCGACCAGATAGCTGCCCCACGCGCCGGCAAGCAGTTCTCCGTGCAGATGCGAGACGAGTTGCATCGGCCGATCTTCCTCCACGACCACCTCGAGCACCCGCGATCGATAGGGATCCACATAGACGCGCCGGTCGCTGCCTTTGGCGCCGACCAGCACGCGCACCGCCGATGCCGGCGATTGCGGCAGTTCGTATTTGTGCAGCCGCGATCCCGGCACCGCCCGTACTGCCGCCGCGGTGATCGCCTCGGGCGTCGCGCGGGTCGCGGTGGGGACGAGCGAATCGTACGGCCGGTCGAGCCACGCCTCGATCTGCGGCCGCCAGGCGTAGATGCAGCCGGTCGTTGCCAGCCACAGCACGAACGGGACGCACAGCATCCCGGCATAGAAATGCCAGCGCCAGACGGCATTGTACCAGCGCGTCCCCGGTGCCTTGACGCTCACAGCTTGATCGTCAGGTCGGCGTGGAAGGTGCGCTGCGGGAAGGGGTGGAAGAGGAAGTATTTATCGTTGTTGACGTTATCCACCCCGATCCCGAGCGTGTAGTTTTTGGCCACCTGGAATTGCGCGCGCAGGTCGACGACGAAGAACTTGTAGAAACCCTGATAGGTGTTTCCATTCACGTCGCTATTGTCGAGCGAACCGTAGAGCCGGCTCGAATAGCGGGCCGCCGCCGACAGCGCGATGCCGTCGACCGGGCGCCAGGTCGCCAGCGCGGTCGCTTTCCAGCGCGGTACCGTCGGGATCAGTTTGCCGACCGCGCCAGGCAGGCCGGGATCGGCGCGCGTAGTCGCGTCGGCATAGGTGACGCTGCCCGACAGATCGAAGCGCGGGATCAGGTCGGTGCGGACGAACGCGAATTCCACACCGCGCGCCCGCGTACGATCGACATTCTGGACGAAGTTCGCGGCCAGCGTGCCACCGCCCGGCAACGTCAACGTGCCGGTCTGCGAGATCAGCGCGTCGGTGACGACTTCGTTGAACAGCGACAGCCGGAACGATCCCTTCGAATCGACGCGTTCCAGCGCGAGTTCTTCGGAACGCGCATGTTCGGGCTTGAGGTTCGGGTTCGGCACGGCGCCGACGGTCCCGCTGGTGACCAGTTGATACAGCTCGCCGACCGTCGGAAAGCGCCAGGCATCGCCATAGGACAGGCTGACTTTCCATTTGTCCGCCGGCTTCCACGCCAGCGATGCCTTAGGCGAGAAGCGGTCCGCGCTACGCGACGGCTGGACGGTCGACACCGCCGGCGAGGCGGAGAAATTTACCCCGCCATAGGCATGCCACCATTCGTAGCGGCCGCCGACCGTCAGCGTGACGGCGGGGACGATCGTCCAGGCGTCCTGTACCCACAAGGCGGCGGTGCGTGTCTTGCCGAACGATCGCTGGTTGAGCGCCCCCGCCGCGCCCTTGATCCAGTCGGCCGTCGTGTAGCGATTGCTCGCGATCTCGAACCGGTCCCAATGCGCACCCGCGCTCAGCACATTGCCGCCGCTCGTCCAGGCGGCCTTGGCGTCCAGCGTGTCCCAGCCGGTACCATCGAGCCGCGTGATGTTGCCCGCGCCACCCGCAAGGGCGGCCGGTAGCGACCCGGTTGGCGTGCGCTGTTCGTCGTCGGCGAAGCGGTATCGCGTCCCGATCACTTGCCAGTCGAGCCCGCCGCCGGTGCCGCTCAGCGACAGCGCGTGCGACCAATGACGCTGACGCGTGCGGTAGGTGCCGCTCGCGAACGCGCTGGACGGATAGACCGGCAGGCCCGTCGCCGTCGCCGTCAGATAGCTTTCCGCGCTGCCATTGGTGCGGTTGAGGAACAAGCCGCCGACATAGGTGAGGCGGATGTGCTTGGTGAGGTCGAGCGCGGCCTTGAGCTTGAGTCGGTCCTGCCCCTGATCCTCGATCCCGCCTGCCCCCAGGATCTGGATCGGCTGGCCGAGCTTGTTGCGGTCGGGAACCGCGCCGGTCACTCCATTGCCGGGCGCACCGCTGACATAGCTGATCGGCTGGCTGCGACTCGTGACGTGATCGTAGCTCGCGAACAGCGCCAGCGGGCCGAATCGATCGCCGATCGTCACTCCGGCCTGATAGGCCGGATAGGTATCGCGCCGCCCATAGAGATCATAAGTCTGGACACTGATCCCGGCGGTCGCGGTCGCCTCCAGCTCGTCGGGCAGGCGCGTGGTGATGTTGACCACCGCGCCGATCGAATTGCCCGGATAGGCGGCGGAGAACGGACCATACAACACGTCGATCCGTGCGATTTCCTGCGGGCTGACCGCGCTCCAGCGCGGACTCGCCGATGTGTTGTTGTTGCCGATCAGCGCCGACAGCAGCGCGCCGTCGGCGTAAATCAAGCTGCGTGCGCTGGCACCGAGCCCCGCAGTTCGCGTGGCGAGCGGCGCTTGGGTGTCGCCGATATGGCGTTTGCGCACGATCAGGCTGGGCAGATATTTGAGCGTGTCCTCGACGTTCATCGCGTTGACCGTCCGCGCGATCGTGTCGGCGTCGATCGAGGCGCGGGTGGAAGGGGCGTTCTCGATCGTCTGTTGCTGGCGTTGCGCGGTGATCAATATGTCGTTGCGGCGATCGTCTCCCGGTGCGGGATCGTCGGCGGCGTGCGCGGGCAGCGCGATGGCGCTCGCCATCGCGGCGAACGAGGCGCACCACAGGGTGCGCTTGGCAATAGTCACAATCATTCCCCTTGCTGAATCGCATAAGCTGCCTGGAGGCAGCGTCGGTTCAGGCGAGGGAAGGCGGTCCGGTAGCGGGAGGCGGCGGCGCGGCGAGACCGCGGCCGGGGATGGCGTCGATCGGGTCGAGCGTCGGCGGGACGCCGGGCGCAAAGACCGGCGCGGCGAGCGCGATCAGCGTTGGTGGAGTGTCGGCCACTCCCAACCCCGAGAATGCGCAAACATGCTCGCCGGGCTGGCTCTTGCCCGGTGCCTTGTGATGCAGCTTGCCGTCGGGTGACAGCACCATCGCGTCGTCGGGGTCGGTGCCGTTGCAGACGGTGATCTCGATCCCGCCGGCGGCATTGACCACCGGCATCCACCCTTCGGGAGCGACGCTGCGTGCCAGCAACGCGGCCACCAGCAACAGCAGCCAGCCGAAGCGGCGACCAAGCGTGTCGGGGCGAGTGGCGGGATTCATTGCGGGGCTGCTCCTAAGCAAAAGACCGCGCCGACGCCATTGGTATTCCTACCCATGGACGGCCGCGAACAGGCGATGCTTTGCGTGACCGGTCTGGCCGGTATAAAGGGGCCAGCCCGATGGCCACGATTTCGTCCCCCGTGCCGGCGCCGGCCGACACCTCATTGACGGACCAGAAGCGCCGCTTCTGGACTCCCGCGATCTTTTCGCGTCCGTTCTTCGAGGACAAGAGCCGCGCTTTCTGGACGCTGCAGGGCGTGGGTTGGGGCGGCTATCTGTTGCTCCGCTCGGTCTCGTCGGTGTCGAACGGTGCGCCGATGACGGCGTTGATTCCGGGGATCATCGAATCGATCGTCGGCTATTGCATCACCCTGCTGCTTTCGACGCTTTATGGCTATTACCGGCGGCTGCCGCGGATCAGCGCGATCCTGCTGACGGTGGTGACGCTTGCCGGCGCGACGTTCCTGGCGGCGGTACTCAACGGCTTTTCCTACAGCATCATGAAGGACAATCCGGGTCTCAATTTCGGCCTGGTATTCGGTCAGCTGTTCCTCAATTTCACCGTGCTGGCGGGCTGGTCGGCGCTCTATTTCGGGATCAATTTCTACCTTATCGTCGAACAGCAAGCGGACCAGTTGCTGGTGCTCGGCAACCAGGCGTCGTCGGCGCAGCTGGCGATGCTGCGCTATCAGCTGAATCCGCATTTCCTGTTCAACACGCTCAACTCGATCTCGACCCTGGTGCTGCTCAAGGAAACCGAGCGCGCCAATGCGATGCTGTCGCGGCTGGCCGACTTCCTGCGCTTCACCCTGATTTACGAGCCAACCGCCAACGTGACGGTCGCGCAGGAAGTGCACACGCTCAAACTCTATCTCGAGATCGAGAAGATGCGGTTCGAAAAGCGCCTGCGCCCGGTATTCGAGATCGATCCGCGCGCCGAACGCGCGCGATTGCCCTCGCTGTTGCTCCAGCCATTGGTCGAAAACGCGATCAAATATGCGGTAACGCCGAGCGAGGAGGGGGCGGAAATCGCAGTTTCGGCACGTCTCGTCGGCGAACGGGTCCGGATTACCGTGTCCGACACTGGCCCCGGCTTGATCGAGAGCAAGTTAGGGCCGAGCCTTTCAACCGGCGTGGGGCTCGCCAATATAAGAGATCGGTTGGCTCAGGCGTACGGACCTGACCACCGTTTCGACGCTCGATCTACACCAGGGGGCGGCTTTGCTGTGGAGATCGAGATTCCGTACCAGTTGGAAGATCCGAATAGAGAGGCCGCATGACCATACGAACTATCCTGGTGGACGACGAAGCGCTCGCGATCCAGGGGCTGGAGCTTCGCCTTCAGGCGCATGACGATGTCGAGATCATCGACCGTTGCGCGAACGGGCGCGAAGCGATCCGCAGTATCAAGACCAATAAGCCCGATCTGGTGTTTCTCGATATCCAGATGCCGGGATTCGACGGCTTTTCGGTGATCCAGGGCCTGATGGAGGTCGAGCCGCCGCTGTTCGTCTTCGTCACCGCTTATTCCGACCACGCCATTCGCGCGTTCGAGGCGCAGGCAACCGATTATCTGGTCAAGCCGGTCGAGGAATCCCGCCTCGCCGATACGCTCGACCGCGTGCGGCAACGACTGAGCGAGAAGCGCACCGCCGAGGAAGTCGGTAAGTACAAGGAAGCGCTGGCCGAAGTCGCGCCGGAAGCGGCCGAGGAGATCGCCGATGGCGGCGAGGTGTCGTCCAACCGCTTCGAAAAGCTCATCAACATCAAGGATCGCGGCAAGATCTTCCGCGTCGACGTCGACACGATCGAGGTGGTCGAAGCGGCGGGCGATTACATGTGTATCAAGACCGGCGACAATACGCTGATCCTGCGCCAGACGATGAAGGACCTGGAAAAGCGCCTCGACCCGCGCCGCTTCCAGCGCGTCCATCGCTCGACGATCGTCAATCTCGACCTCGTCCGGCAGGTCAAGCCGCACACCAATGGCGAGTGCTTCCTGGTGCTCGATTCGGGCGGCCAGGTGAAAGTCAGCCGCAGCTATCGCGATGTGGTGGCGCGCTTCGTTCATTAAGCCACATTCCCCTCCCGCTTGCGGGAGGGGCCAGGGGAGGGGCTAGGGGAGATGGGCAGACATGCCCTCCCCCAGCCCCTCCAAAAAAATGGGAGGGGAGTTTATGTCCGCCTTTGAAACATTCACCGCGCTCCACATCCCGGGTGATCCGCTAATCATCTACAATTGCTGGGATCCCGGCAGTGCCGTCGCGATCGCCAAGGCCGGCGCCAAGGCGATCGCGACCGGCAGCTATGGCGCCGCTGGATCGCTCGGTTTCGGCGACGGCGAGGAAGTCCCGCTCGATCTCGTCTTCGACAACGCGAAGCGGATCATGAATGTGGTCGATGTCCCCGTCTCGATCGACTTCGAGAGCGGCTATGCGCGGGATGGCGATGGGATCACCGCCAATCTGGCCGGCCTCGCCGAAACCGGCGCGGTGGGCTGCAATTTCGAGGATTCGGTGATCGGCGGCGAGGGTGTCTATCCGATCGCGACGCAGGCCGATCGTATCGCCGCGGCGCGCAAGGGCGCGGGCAACGCCTTCTTCATCAACGCGCGGATCGACCTCTACATCCGTACGCCCGCCGAGCAGCAGGACGAGTCGACGCTCGACGAGACGATCGACCGCGCAGCAGCCTATCTGGCGGCGGGCGCTAGCGGGATCTTCGTCCCGTTCCTGCGCGACGTCGCGGCGATCGAGCAGATCGTCAAGCGAACTGGGGCGCTGGTCAATGTTCTACCGGGCGGAGACGTCGACTCGCGTGCGCTCGCCGATGCCGGCGTGGCGCGGATCAGCTATGGCGGCGGTCCATGGTTCGCGGCGATGGCCTGGCTGGAAGAAAAGGCGCGGTCGGCGATCAACTGGAAGGGCTGATCTCCCCTCCCGCTTGCGGGAGGGGCTGGGGGAGGGCCTGTTTCCTCCACCGCATTGATATTCCGACACTCCCTCCCCTTACCCCTCCCGTAAACGGGAGGGGAATGAGGAGTTAGTCGAGCGGCTGCTTGTCGGCCTCGGTCACGCCGAGATCGGTCGCGGTGAACAGCGCGTGCAGCGTGATCCCGCGCGCGGCGAGATTGGCGTCCGCGCCCTGTTCGCGGTCGAGGATGACGATCGCGTCCTTCATGATGCCGCCTGCCGCCTCGATCTGCTCGGCGGCCTTGAGGATCGATCCCCCGCTGGTCGCGACGTCGTCGATCAGCACGACATGCTTGCCCTGCAGCGTCTCGCCGCCGCTATCGTCGAGCCCTTCGACCATCAGCGAGGTACCGTGCGCCTTTGCCGCCTTGCGGACGAACACCGCGCCGATCGGGCGGCCGACGTCCCAGCTCAATGCCGCGATCCCGCCCAATAGCGGCACCGCACCCATCTCCAGCCCCGCGACATAATCGGCATCGAGACTGTCGAGTACGGACAATAGCCCGCGCGCGCATTGCGCGGCGCCTTCGGGCGTCATCATCGTCGCCTTCATGTTGAAATAGATGCGGCTGCGCTTGCCCGAAACGAGCAGGAAATCGCCGCGCTTCAGCGTGCGCGTGGCGAGCAGCGTGCGAAGGGCTTCGCGGTCGTACAAGGCGGCCATGGGTCCTCACGGGGCAAAGGGAAAGGGCGCCACCGCGGCCGGTGACGCCCTTCCTTCGATCAAGCCCGGCAAAGCGTCAACCGGCGATCACGCCGGATTATACTTCGCCAGGAATGCCTCCAGCTCCTCCAGGAATTGCAGGCGGTCGGCCTGGCGCGTGAAATGGTGGTCGCCCAGAGGCTGCTCGACATAGCGATAGGTCGCGCCGGCCGCCTTCAGCCGCTCGACCATTTCGCGCGATTGCTTGACCGGCACGACCTGGTCGGCCTTGCCGTGCATGATCAGGATCGGCGTCGAGAAATCGGCGGCGAAGTTGATCGGGGACACCCCCTTCAAATCGGGAGCCTGCTTGCGCAGATAGTCCTTGTCGCGGCCGCCGTTGAGGAACGATCCGTCATAGCGCAGCATTGCCGTCATGTCGGACACGCCCGCAAAGGACACCGCGCAGCGATAGACGCCCTTGTCGCGCTGCGCCGCGCGAAACGCGGCATAGCCGCCATAGGACGCACCGACGATGCACACGCGCTTGGGATCGGCGATCCCCTGTTTCGCGGCCCAGCCGACGGCATCGACCAGGTCGTCCTGCATCTTCAGGCCCCATTGGCCCTCGCCGAGCTTGTTGAACTTGGTGCCGAAGCCGGTCGAGCCGCGGTAATTGGGCTTCAGCACCGCATAGCCGCGGCTTGCCAGGAACTCAGACCACCAGTCCCAGTCCTCCTCGTCTCGAACCGCCGGGCCGCCATGCGGCATCAGGATCAGGGGGAGGTTCTTCGCCTCGCGTCCCTTGGGCAAGGTCAGCACCGCGGACATTTCGGTACCGTCGCGCGCGGTGTAGCGGACGGTCTTGACCGGCGCATAGGTCTTGGTGCCGAGCGTCGCGTTGATTGTCGCGAAGAGCGACATTCGCCCGTCGGCCGGACGATAGACATAATAGGCACCCGGGCTGTCGGCCGCGCCGATATGCACGATCAACACGCTCAGATCGTTGCCCCACGACACGATATCGGGCCACAGATTGGGAACCGCTTTGTCGAGATCGGCCTGGACCTGCGCCAAAGTGGGATCGAGCCACTTCGTGTGCGACCGCGTGTCGGTATATTGGAAGCCCATCATCTTGGTGCCGGTGGGATCGAGAAACGGCCCATCGACATCATAGCCGGGCGCATCGAAGATCTTGGTGCCGATCTTCATCGTGTCGAGATCGAAATCGTAGACCGCGTCGAACCCGTCGGCATCGTCGATTGCAACCGCCTTGCCCGATTGCGGCAGGATCAATGCGGGCAGGGTGCTGAGCGTGCTGCCCTTGCCGGTGGCGCGAGCGATCGTTTTCAGCGAGCCGCCGGCCTGTGTGCGGTACAGCGTACGGTACGACCGCCGGTCGTCGTCATAGGCGATGCCCATGCGTACGACGCCGGCGGTGTCGGCATACCAGTCCATCACATTGGTTGTCGAACCCTGGACGATCTTGCTCTTGCCGGTCGAGACGTCGAAGTCGCGCACCTGCGGCCAGAAATTCTCGTCCATATAGATCGAGTTCTGCATCGCGATCAGGGCATGCGGGCTGCCGTCGCGCGCGACCCACAATATGTCCGCACCATTCTGGCCGGTCGTCGACGTCGCGAGGACATTGATCTTGCCGCCATCGGCACGGACGCCGAACGCGCGACTGACATACCAGCTGTCGCCGTCGACCGGCTGCATTTCGCCGGCGCTGAGCAACAGCCAGTCATTGTTGACCCATTTCCAGCTCCTGAGTTCGAAATCGCCCGGATCGAGCAGCTTGAGCTTGGTGGTGTCGGCGAGCGGGATGATCGCCAGCCGCATCTTGCCCTGGACCGCGATCCGCGCGGCGATGCGCGTGCCGTCGGGCGACAGGGACGGCGCCTCGATGAAGGGCAATTGCGCGAAGGCGGTGGCGGGCGGTGGGCCGGCATTGGCCGGGGCCGGCTTTGCCTCCGGGGCCGGTGTGTCCGGCTTGGCGTCTTGCGCCGACACCATGGTGATTGCCGGAAACAGCGCGGCCGCCGCCGCTATCGATATGATACGCCCGAACATGGCTTCCCCCCAATGCCCCGGCGCCAAGTCTAGCAATGAAAAAGGGGCAGACAAGCTGCCCCTGACCCACTTTTATGTCCGAAAAGAACGATCTGCTCCCATCCGGCGCGATGGCCGGATGGGAGCAGTAAAGCTTAACCGACGCCGTGCGCGGCCAGTGCCGCGAGCAGCAGCAGCGCCACGATGTTGGTGATCTTGATCATCGGGTTGACCGCCGGGCCCGCCGTATCCTTGTACGGGTCGCCCACGGTATCGCCGGTGACCGCGGCCTTATGGGCTTCGGAGCCCTTGCCGCCGTAATTGCCGTCCTCGATATACTTCTTGGCATTGTCCCAGGCGCCGCCGCCCGAGGTCATCGAGATGGCGACGAACAGACCGGACACGATCACGCCGAGCAACATCGCCCCGACCGTGGCAAAGCCCTCTTCGCGATTGGCCACCGCCTGGATGACGAAGAACACCACGACCGGGCTGAGCACCGGCAGCAACGACGGGATGATCATTTCCTTGATCGCCGCCTTGGTCACGATATCGACGGTGCGACCGTAATTGGGTCGGCTGGTCCCTTCCATGATCCCCTTGTCCGCGGCGAACTGCGCGCGGACGTCCTCGACCACCGATCCCGCCGCCCGGCCGACCGCGGTCATACCGAACGCGCCGAACAGGTAGGGAAGCAGCGCGCCGAGCAGCAACCCGACGATGACATAGGGATTGCTCAACTCGAAGTTGATCGTCCCGATGCCGAGCTGGGTCGCATAGCGATCGAGGTCGGTCGTGTAGGCCCCGAACAGCACCAGCGCGGCAAGCGCCGCCGAGCCGATCGCATAACCCTTGGTCACGGCCTTGGTCGTGTTGCCCACCGCGTCGAGCGCATCGGTACGATGCCGCACGTCGTCGGGAAGCCCTGCCATTTCGGCGATGCCGCCGGCATTGTCGGTGACCGGGCCATAAGCGTCGAGCGCGACCACCATGCCGGCCAGCGCGAGCAGCGACGTGGCGGCGAACGCAACACCGATGATCCCTGCCAGCTGATAGGTCGCGATCACCGCGACCACGATGACGAGCGTCGGCAGCGCGGTGGATTCCAGGCTGATCGCCAGACCCTGGATGACGTTGGTGCCATGACCGGTGGTCGATGCCTTGGCGATCGACTTGACCGGGCGATAGTTGGTGCCGGTGTAATATTCGGTGATCCACACCAGCAGGCCAGTCACGGCCAGACCGATCAGCATGCAATAGAAGAGCGACATGCCGGTAAAGCTCTTGTCGCCGACCGTGCCGATCCTGCCGATCGTGGCATTGAGATCACCGAGCACCCATTTCTCGGCGCCGAAGATGGCGAACGCCGACAGGACGACGGTGGTCCAGAACCCCTTGTAAAGGGCCCCCATGATCGACTGACCCTTGCCGAGCCGGACAAAATAGGTGCCGATGATCGAGGTGATGATGCACACGCCGCCGACGATCAGCGGCAAGGCCATCAGCGCGAACAGATTGGGCGCATCGGCCAGCAGCAGCGCGATCGAGACCATGGTCAGGCCGATCGTCACGACATAGGTCTCGAACAGATCGGCCGCCATGCCGGCGCAATCGCCGACATTGTCGCCGACATTGTCCGCGATCGTCGCGGGGTTGCGGGGATCGTCCTCGGGAATGCCCGCCTCGACCTTGCCGACCAGATCGGCGCCGACGTCGGCGGCCTTGGTGAAGATACCGCCGCCCAAGCGCGCGAAGATCGAGATCAGCGAGGCGCCGAACGCCAGCGCGGTCAGCGCGGCGACAATCTCATGATCGCCCGGCTCGAGATGCTTCACCCCGGTCAAATACCAGAAGATGCCGGCGATCGAGAGCAAGCCGAGACCCGCCACCAGCATGCCGGTGATTGCGCCCGAGCGGAACGCCAGGGTCAATCCTCCCTGCAGCGAGGTACGTGCGGCCTCTGCGGTGCGCACGTTGGCGCGCACCGAGATGTTCATCCCGATGAACCCGGCCAGGCCCGACAGCACCGCGCCGATCAGGAACGTCACGGTCGACAAGGCGCCGAGCGTGAAGAACAGGATCACGGCGACGATGGCGCCGACGATCGCGATGGTGGTGTATTGGCGGCTGAGGTAAGCCTTGGCGCCTTCCTGAATGGCGGCGGCGATATCCTGCATCTTTTCGTTGCCGGCCGGTGCGCGCAGCACCTGTTGGCTGGTGATGAAGCCATAGACTACGGCGATCAGGCCGCAGACGATGGCCGCATAGACAATCGTCATTCCTCTTCCCCTTTTAGACACGTAGCGCCGAATGGCGCTCGCGAACTTTCCCGAAGGTGGGCAGGAGGTATAAGGAGGGAACGAGCGAGCGCAAGCGCCCAGGGGACCCTCAGCGTCAGTGCTTAAATCCGAGGCTGGCCGGGAGCGGGACGGGGCTGCCCCGCCAGGTAATCGTGATCCCGCTGCCGTCGCCGAACCTACCCACCGAAACCGCTCCGACAGGCGGCTCGTCGCCGGCGGGCAATGCGAACAGAAGTTCATAGTCGTCGCCGGCAGTTGCCGCGGCGAGACAGGCGGCGAGGTCGGCGCCGATAAAGGCGCGATAGTCAGAGGACAATGGCAGGTCGGCGAGCTCGACCGTCACCCCCAGCCCCGACGCTTCCGCCATGCGAGCGGCATCGATCAGCAGCCCATCGGACACGTCCATCATGGCATGGACAGCCGGGGCCAGTCGGCGTCCGTCAGCCAGACGCGGCGTCGGGCAGCGATAGCGCGCCAGCAAGGCTTGCGGGCCGGACGCTCCTTGCGCGATCCGCAGGCCGGCGCCGGCGTCGCCGATCGTGCCCGTTATCCATAATTGGTCGCCTGCGCGTGCTCCCGAGCGCGGCGGGGCAGGCGCGTCGCGCCCGATCGCCGTCAGCGTCAGCACGCGCGGCGCGTTTGCCGGAAGCGACACGGTGTCGCCGCCGATCAGCGAACAGCCGAATGCCTCGAGGGCGCTGCGCAGGCCATCGAGAAAGGCGCGGTCCCAAGCCTCGTCCGACAGCGGATAGTTAAGCAATACTCCCTCGATCTGCGCGCCCTTGGACGCGAGATCGGACAGAGTCACCGCGACCAGCTTCCAGGCGACATCGGCGGGTGCGTCATCGGGCAGGAAATGCACCCCCTCGACGATCGTGTCGGTGGTCACGATCAGTCCGGCGATCGTCGCGGTGTCGTCGCGCAGATCGTGCGCGCCGGGATGGAGCGGCAGCGCGCGCAGGGCCGCGATGAAATCGGCCTCGGTCACGGCTCGCGCTTCGCGCCGTCCAGCTCGCGTTGGCGGCGCTCGGCTTCCGCTTTCGCGGCTCGTTTCTCGGCTTTGGTGCGCCCCTGTGCGACGCGGTTTGCGGTGGCAGTCGCCTGTGCCGCGTTGCGAGCCTTGGCCTTGCGCGCGCGATTGAGGTTGACGATGTCCGCCACCGCTGGCCGTCAGGCCCGCGTGCTCTTGGCGACGCCGTCCAGGATGCCGTTGACGAAGCCCTTTTCGCGCCGCTCGTAAAAAGCGTCGGTGACGTCGAGATATTCGTTGATCACGGTGCCGACCGCGACGTCCTTGCGCGCGAGCAATTCATAGGTGCCGGCGCGCAGGATCGCCTTCATCAATTTGTCGAGCCGCTCGATCTTCCAATCGGCGGTGACGTTGCCGGAAATCAGCGCATCGATCTCATCGATCCGCGCCAGCGCGCCCTGCACCAGATCATCGAAGAATTCGACATCGGCATCGGCATATTCGGCATCCTCGATCGTCGCGCCGAGGCGATGCTGATGGAATTCGTGGAGCAGCGAGGCGACCGGCGTGCCGTCCATGTCGTGCTGATAGAGCGCCTGGGTCGCGGCGAGCCGCGCGGCGGAACGCGCCTTGGACCGGCCGGCGGTACGGGAATTGGTGTGAGTCGTCATCAATGGTGCCTTTAGACCGGTCGACCGGTTCTTGTCGAAGATGGAGGCTCAGCCGAGCCGAAGTGCCACCGAGCGGGCATGCGCGGGCAGGCCCTCGGCCTCTGCCAGGGTAACTGCGGCCGGCCCGATCGCGGCGAGCGAGGCCGGGTCGAGCGACAGGAAGCTGGTGCGCTTCATGAAATCGAGCACCGACAATCCGCTCGAAAAGCGCGCGCGACGGCCGGTCGGCAGGACGTGGTTGGGCCCGGCGACGTAATCACCGACTGCCTCGGGTGTGTAGCGGCCGATGAATACCGATCCCGCATGCTTGACCATGTCGAACAGCGCATCGGCTTCGTCGCAGGCGAGCTCGAGATGTTCGGGCGCGAGCCGATTGACCAGCGGCATCGCCTCGACCAGGTCGGCGGTGACAATGATCGCGCCGTTCGCGTCCCAGCTCGCGCGCGCCACCTTGGCGGTCGAGAGCTCGCCGATCTGGAGATCGACCGCCTCGGCCACCGCGCGGGCGAGCGCAGCATCGTCGGTGAACAGGATCGACTGGCTCGACGGGTCGTGCTCGGCCTGGCTGAGCAAATCGGCGGCGATCCATTGCGGGTCGTTCTTGCCGTCGGCGACGACGACGATCTCGCTCGGACCGGCGACCATGTCGATCCCCACCACGCCGTAGAGCTGTCGCTTGGCCTCGGCGACCCAGGCATTGCCGGGGCCGCAAACCACGTCGACCGGTGCGATGCGGCCGGTGCCGTAAGCGAGCGCGGCGACGGCCTGCGCCCCACCGATCCGCCAGACCTCGTCGACTCCGGCGATATGCGCGGCGGCGAGCACCAGCGGGTTGACCTCACCATGCGGGGTCGGCGTGACCATCACCAGCCGTTCGACCCCGGCGACCCGGGCGGGAATGGCGTTCATCAGCACCGAGCTGGGATAGGCCGCCCGCCCACCTGGGACATAGATGCCCGCCGCATCGACGCCGCGCCACCGCGCGCCGAGTCGCGCGCCGATCGAGTCGATCTCGTCGCGATCCTCGGGCTTCTGCTTGATGTGATAGGCGGCGATCCGCTCGGCGGCGAGTTCGAGCGCATCGCGCAACTCGGGCGCCAGCGCCTCGTGTGCGGCGAGCCAGTCGGCGCGCTCGATCCGCCAGCCGGTCTCATTGAGGTCGTGATGGTCGAACTTGCGGGTGAAGGCGTGGACCGCGGCATCGCCTTCGTCGCGCACGCTGGCGACGATCGTGCGGACGTCGCGCGCGACGTCGCTATCGGCTTCGCGGCGCGCGTCGACTAACGCCTGGAACTGGCGGTCGAAGCCAGGTTCGGAAGTGGAGAGCTTGATCATCTAAAAGCCCCTCCCCTTCAGGGGAGGGGTTTGGGGTGGGGGAGTTACGGGCAATGCGCTCTGCGAGGCTTCGCCCCACCCCAACCCCTCCCCTGAAGGGGAGGGGCTATAGCAGTGATCATGCCGCATCGCGCTTCTCCACGGCACGTCTAAACGCATCGACCAATGGCACCAACTCCAGCCGCGTCTTGAACGCCGCGCGGTTGACGATCAGGCGGCTGGTGACCTGGGCGATCACCTCGACTTCGACCAGGCCATTCTCCTTGAGCGTACGGCCCGACGAGACGAGGTCGACGATGCGCGGTGCGAGCCCCAGGGTCGGCGCCAGCTCCATCGCGCCGTTCAATTTGACGCATTCGGCCTGCACGCCGCGTGCCTCGAAGTGGCGCTGGGTGACGTGCGGATATTTGGTCGCGACGCGAACGTGACTCCAGCCGCGAGGATCATCGGTCGCGGCCATTTCGGCGGGCTCGGCGACCGACAGGCGGCAATGGCCGATGCCCAGGTCGACCGGGGCATAGAGTTCAGGATAATCGAATTCGGCGAGCACGTCGGAGCCGACGATGCCGATCTGCGCGGCGCCGTGCGCGACGAAGGTAGCGACGTCGAATGCCCGCACGCGAATCAGGTCGATGCCGGGTCGGTTGGTTGAAAAGCGCAGCGCACGGCTGTCCTCGTCGGAGAACGCGGCCTCAGGCTCGATGCCGGCGCGCATGAGTAGCGGCACGGCTTCCAACAGGATTCGGCCCTTGGGGACGGCAATGACTAGGGGTTGCGCCATGGCGGGGCTTTACTTGTGCACCTGCGAAGGCGCAATGCATCCTGGTGGCTCCGCTTTCAGCGGTCTTGCCGCGCCGGCGCGCTTCCCCGCCCGACCCTCCGAAGGACAGCAATCTATGGAAGGTCGCGCGGGATAGCGCGCCGGGACTGGATGTTCAGGAGGCGACATGGCCGACGAGGCGAGCAATCGCGAGGCGTTCCGGATCCAGGAATTCTATTGCCGCAATATGGACGCGCCGATCTATGCGCGGCTGTGCGCCGCGATCGCCGACGGCCTGACCCGCGACAGCCGCACCGGCGCGCGCATCCTCGACTGGCCGGGCGAGCCGACTCGCGACGCACTGCCGCTCAGGTTCATCGGCGGACTGCATGCGCTGGTGCAGGCGGGCGCCGATTCGGGTCTGGCGGCAGTGTTCCGCGGCGATACGACCGATCAGGGCGCGATCGCGGCGGCGGTGAACGCCGCTTTGGCCGCGCATGACGATATCCTGCTGCCCTGGCTCGACGGGCCGCCGCAGACCAACGAGCCGGGCCGATCGGGGGCGCTGATCGTCGGGCTGCTCGAGATCGCGCGGCGGTATGGATCAAAGGTCGAGCTATTCGAAATCGGATCGAGCGCGGGACTCAACCTGCTGATCGACCGCTACGCCTTCGATCTTGGTGGCGTGAAAGTCGGCCCTGCCGATGCGCCGGTCACGATTGCGCCCGAATGGCGCGGGGAGCCGCTAGTGCCGGCGTCGATCGAAATCGTCTCGGTGCGTGGTTGCGACGTCCGTCCGCTCGACGCCACGGATTCCGCGATCGAGGCGCGGCTGACCGCTTATGTCTGGGCCGAAACGCCGCTGCGTGCCGAGCGGTTGCGCCAGGCGATCGCGATGCAGCGGGCAAAGCCAGTCGACCTGGTCCAGGCCGACGCCGCCGACTGGATCGAGGCGCGACTCGCCGAACCGCAAGAGGCGGGCGTGACGCGAGTGCTGATGCATTCGGTGGTGTGGCAATATCTGCCCGAGGACAGCGCCAATCGTATCCGCTCAGCGATGAACGCGGCGGGCGCGCGCGCCACGACCGAGCGTCCGCTTGCCTGGGTGATGATGGAACCCGACCGCGCCTTCGCGCACCAGGTGATCCGCGTGAAGAGCTGGCCTGGTCACGACCAATGGCAGGTTGTCGCGACTGCGCATGCCCATGGCGCGTGGGTCAAGAACGGCGTCGAGGATAAAGACAAGCGTCGCTACGATCTGCCCGAGTCGGCCAGGGTAGAAGCCGGGTAACCTATCGAATGGCCGGCGGTTGATGCGGATGGTTGATTTGAACGATCGGGTCGCCGATCTTGCGATCATGGCCACGCTCCATCGCTATCGGGTGTTCGAGACCGCGCACGGCATCGCCGCGATTGCGTGGAGCGGCGATGCGGTCACCGCCTTTCGCTTGCCCGGGGAATCCGCGCGCGACGCCGAATGGTCGTTGCTCCGCCGCTTGCCCGATGCCGTGGCGGGCGACCCGCCCCCGGCCATTGCCGCGGTGATCGCCGATGCGATCCGCTATTTCGCCGGCGAGCCCGTCGATTTCGATGCGGTCGCGATCGATCTCGGCGAGCAGGAGCCGTTCTTCGCGCGGGTCTACGAACGCGTCCGAGCGATCGGCCGCGGCGAGACGATGACCTATGGCGCTGTCGCCAGGGAATTGGGCGCCGGGCCGGAGGCGGCGCGCGCCGTCGGCCAGGCGATGGCGAGGAATCCGATCCCGTTGATCGTGCCATGCCATCGTGTGCTCGCTGCGGGCAGCCGGGTCCACGGTTTTTCGGCCCCAGGCGGCGCGCTCGCCAAGGTCCGCATGCTCGAGATCGAGGGCGTGGCGACCGAACCCCCGCCTGCTGCGCAGACCGCGTTCGAATTCTGAAATACGCGCGGCTTGCGCTTTGCCGCGCTGCCGCATAGACGCCGCGCCGTGACGGGTTCCCCGCAAGGGGAAGCAAAAGGGAAGTCCGGTCGAGATGCCGGCGCTGCCCCCGCAACTGTGACCGGAGAGCGGTCGCCCCAACAACGCCACTGGCTGCAAGGTCGGGAAGGCGGGGCGGACGCGATGACCCGGAAGCCAGGAGACCTGCCCGCCACGGTCGATCCTTTGCGCGGACGGGGTGTGCCGGGCGAACGAGGGACATCCCTCGCGTGAGCGACATGAACCGGGCCGTAAGGTCCGGGTGTCGCGTTCAGGCGCCCGGAGTCCGCGGCCCCACCAAAGGGGCATGTCCAATGTTGAAGTTTTCCATCCTCGCGACGTCGGCGTTCGCTGTGATCGCTATTGCCGCGCCGGCCTATGCGCAAGACAAGCCGGCGACCGACGACAACAATATCGTCCTCGCCGATCAGACCCGAACCGACATCATCGTGACCGCGACCGGTGTGCCGCAGGCGCCGGAGACGATCGGCCAGGCAGTGACCGTGATCGACCGCCAGACGATCGAGCAGCGCCAGACCGTCGCTTTGTCCGATTTGCTCGCGACCACGCCGGGCGTGACCGTGTCGCGCAACGGCGGGCTCGGCGCCTTGACCGCCGTCCGCATCCGCGGGGCGGAGGATTCGCAGACGCTGACCCTGATCGACGGCGTTCGCGTCAACGATCCCTCGTCGCCCGGCGGCGCGTTCGACTTCGCCAATTTGCTCGCCGGATCGATCGATCGTGTCGAGGTGCTACGTGGTCCGAACTCGGTGCCATGGGGCAGCCAGGCGATCGGCGGCGTCGTCAACGTGACGACGATGCAGCCCGGCTATGGCCTCCAGGCGCGCGGCAATGTCGAATATGGCAGCTTCGATACGGTCTTCGCCAATGGCGGCGTGTCGGGAAAGAGTGGGATCATCTCGGCCTCGCTCAACGCGGGCTATCTCAAGACCAACGGCTTCTCGGCGGTGTCGTCGGGAAGTGAGCCCGACGGCTATCGCCAGTTCGGCGCGACCGGGCGGATCGAGATCGCCTTGGCCGATAACATCAGGCTCGACCTGCGCGGTTATTACGCGCACAGCAAGGTCGATATCGATGGCTTTGACGGCGTGACCTTCCTGCCCGCCGATGACGGCGAATATGCCAAGACACAGGAATTGTACGGCTATGCCGGGCTCAACGCCGATTTCCTTGGTGGCCGCTTCAAGAACCGCATCGCCTTCACCATCGCCGATATCAATCGCGACAATTACGACCCGGCGTTCGGGCCCGCGGTCAGCTTCTTCGGCCGCGGTCGCAGCGAGCGTTATCAATATCAGGGTGATTTCCAGGTGATCGACGGCGTCCGGCTGGTCGCCGGCGCCGAGCGCGAGAATACGCGCTATTTCGACGGCGATCTCTCCGCGACACGCGGCGTCACCAGCTTCTACGGTGAAGCCATCCTGTCGCCGATCGATCGCCTGACCATCACCGGCGGCGTGCGCTACGACGACGATTCGGCGTTCGGCGGGCACACGACCTGGGGCGCCAATGCGGTCTACACCTTGCCGACCGAGACGACGTTCCGCGCCAGCTATGCCGAAGGATTCAAGGCGCCGACCCTCTATCAGCTTTATGGCCGGTTCGGGACGTCGGTGTTCGGCAACAAGGATCTCAAGCCCGAAACCGCGCAAAGCTATGACATCGGAGTCGAGCAACGGCTGGTCGGCGGGCGGATCGTCGCCGGGATTACCTGGTTCCACCGCGACACCACCGACCAGATCGATTTCGGTCCCACCTTCTCCTACGTCAATATCGACCGTACCAGGGCAAAGGGCGTGGAGTTCGCATTATCGATGCGGCCGAGCGATCGCCTGACGCTCAGCGGCTCCTACAGCTTCATCGATTCGATCAACCTCTCGCCCGGATTCAATTTCGGCAACGAACTGGCACGGCGTCCGCGCCAATCGGTCAGCGCGTCGATCGACTGGAAGACCCCGGTCGGTCTCGGGATCGGCGCGACCGTGCTGAGCGTCGGCGATAGCTTCGACGATGCCGGGAATTTCAGCCGGCTCGATGGCTATACCGTGGTCGGGCTGCGCGCCGACTTCCCAATCGGCGACAAATTCTCGATCTATGGCCGTGTCGATAATTTGTTCGATGAGAAATATGCCGTGGTGAAATATTACAGCACACCAGGCCGCGCGGCCTATGGCGGCATTCGCTTGAAGTTCAATTGAAGCCTTTGATCGCCTTGATCGCCCTCGGGCTGGCGGGGTGCGCGAGTGCGCAGCCCGCCACGACCGGGGGGATCGTCTCGACCAATCCCTGTTCGGACCAATTGCTGCTGGCGCTGGCGCCGGACAAGGTAACGGCGATCAGCCATTATTCGCAGGAATCGGGCGCGACCTCGATCCCGCTCGGCCTCGCGCGGCATTATCGTGCGACGGCGGGAACCGCCGAGGAAGTGATCGCGCTCAAGCCCGATCTGGTGGTGGCGTCTAGCTTCACCTCCAAGACGACGCTCGCCGCCTATCGCCGCGCCGGGCTCAAGGTGCTGACGCTCGATTCGCCGACCAATGTCGCCGCCAGCCGCGACCAGATCCGCAGCGTCGCCGCCGCTGTGGGAGAACCCGCAGCGGGCGAGCGGTTGATCGCGCGGATCGACCAGGCGGTGACCGACTCCGCGCCGCGCGACGGCCGCCGGCCGGCGACGTTGCTCTACATATCCGACAGTTTCGCCAATGCCGGACCCAGCCTGTTGACCGAGATGGTCGAACTCGCCGGGTTGGGCGACGCCAGCAAGGATTTCGGCCTCGCTTTCTCGGGCAACGTGCCGATCGAGAGTGTGGTCGCGCATCCGCCGCGCATCGTGCTCGATCCCGACCCCGATGGCCGCACCGCATCCTTGCGCCGCCGCGTACTCGGCATGGCGGGCTATCAGGTGATCGAGGCGCGGTTTCCCCGCCAATTGGTCAATTGCGGCGGGCCGACCATCATCCCGGCGCTGCGGGCCCTCGCCGCGATCCGATCGCGAGCGCTGTCATGAATCGCGTGGTCCGTCTCGGCCTGCTCATATTGCTGACCGCCGCTTTGTTCGCGCTGTCGCTGATGGCGGGCAAGCAATGGATTCCGTTCGACGCATGGTTCGGCCATGATCCGCGCTGGGCGATCATCGCCGAATTGCGCATCCCGCGCGCGGTTCTTGGCGTGCTGCTCGGGGCGGCGCTCGGTCTGTCGGGCGCGGTGCTGCAGGGCTATCTCAGGAACCCGCTCGCCGACCCGACGGTGATCGGCGTGTCGTCCTGCGCGGCATTGGGAGCGGTCGCCTCGATCGTGCTGGGATTCGGCGCGGGCTGGCTCGGCCAGTTCGGCTGGGCGATGGCCGGCGCGGGGGGGGCAATGGCGCTGCTCGCTATGCTGACCGCCCGCGCCGAGACGCCGGTAGTATTCGTGCTCGCCGGCACCGTGCTTGCCAGCCTGGCCGGGGCGCTGACCGCGTTCCTGATCTCGATCGCTCCCAATCCTTATGCCATTGCCGAAGCGATCGACTGGCTGATGGGCGCGCTGACCGATCGCGGGCCCGACGACGTTTTGATGGCGGCACCGTTCATCGGCGCGGGCGTGCTGGTGATGCTGCTCACCGGCCCTGGGCTCGACGCACTGGCGCTAGGCGAGGATGCCGCACGCTCGCTCGGCGCCAATCTCGGCCGGCTGCGCTGGCAAGTGGTGATCGGCACTGGGCTGGCGGTGGGGGCGGGAGTCGCGGTGACCGGCGTGGTCGGGTTCGTCGGCTTGGTCGTCCCACATCTGTTGCGGCCGGTGTTCGGCGCCAAACCCTCGGCGTTGCTGGTGCCGAGCGCGCTGGGTGGCGCCGCGTTGACGCTGGCGGCCGACAGCCTGTGCCGACTCGCACCAGGCGCGGGCGAGGTACGGCTGGGCGTCGCCATGGCGCTGATCGGCGCGCCCTTCTTCCTGGCGTTGCTGTTCCGCGAGGGAGCCAGGCAATGGCGCTGACTCTCGACCGGGTGACGCTCGATCTGCGCGGGCGCCGGGTGCTGGCCGATGCTAGCGCCACGTTCGCCGCCGGCCGCATCACCGTGATCCTGGGGCCCAATGGCGCGGGCAAGACCAGCCTGTTGCGCGCCGCCGCTGGGCTAATCGTCCCGAGCGCGGGCAAGATCGCGATCGATGGCCGCGCAATCGCCGCGATGCGCCGCGATGACCGCGCGCGGACGATCGGTTACCTGCCGCAATCGGGTGACGTCGCCTGGAACATGCCGGCGCGCGACGTCGTAGCGCTCGGCCGCCTGCCGCACCGCGCCGGTGTGGCGGAAGACATCGCAGCGGTGCTGTCGGCGATGGCGGCGACCGATACCGAGCAATTTGCCGAGCGCCGCGTCGGCGAATTGTCGGGCGGCGAACGCGCGCGCGTGCTGTTGGCGCGCGTGCTGGCTGGCGAGCCGCAATGGCTGCTCGCTGACGAGCCGCTGGCCAGTCTCGATCCTGCCCATCAGCTCGACCTGCTCGACCGGTTGCGCGGGCAGGCGGCGCGGGGCGTCGGGGTGGTCGTCGTGCTCCACGATCTGGTTCAGGCCGCGCGCGTCGCGGACGAGATCGTGATGCTGCGCGACGGCCGCGTCTTCGCGTCCGGGCCACCGGCCGAAGTGCTGACGCAGCGGCATCTGCGCGATGCGTTCGGCGTCGACGTGCTGCTGTTCCCGGACGCAGAGGGGCGGATGCTTCCCGTTCCGGAAGGGCGCGCAGGCTCAGCCTAGCCGGCCGCCGATCGCCTGAAGCCAGCTGGACACCGCCTGGATCCGCGAGGTCGCGTGCGTGTCCTGATGTGTCACCAGCCAGAAGGTGCGATGGACGGCGACGCTCTCCCCCAGCACAGCCTCTAGCTGGGGATCGTGCTGCGCCATGAAGTCGGGCAGCACCCCGATACCCCCGCCGGCGGACACCAGCGCGCGCTGGACGTTGATGCTGGTGCTCCGCACCTGCGGGGACAGGCCGGGCTCGATCTCGGACAGATAATCGAGCTCAGGCGCATAGATATGCTCGGGGACGTAGCCGACGAGGATGTGCTTGCCGAGGTCGGCGTTGGAGGCCGGCCGGCCGTGGCGGCCGAGATAGTCGGGCGTGGCATAAAGCCGCAGCCGATAGCGGGCGAACTCGATGGTACGAAGTTGCGCGCTGCGCGGGCGGGCGAGCATCACCGCAATATCCGCTTCGCGCTTGGACGGATTGAGGAAGCCCGACGCGGTGATCAGGTCGAGCAGGATGCGCGGATGGTTTGCCTGGAACGGCGCGATCGCCGGTGCGATCACCCAGGTTGCCAGCCCCTCGGCCACGCTCACCCGGACATGGCCGGCCGGCGCCAGATCGCTCGCGGGCGCGATCGCGGCGATCACCGCGGCCTCGACCGTTTCGGCATGCGCGAGCAGCGCTTCGCCTTCCTCGGTCAGCCGACGCTCGCCGCCGACCGACTCGAACAGCGGGCGATCGACCCGCGCCGCGAGCCGGGCAAGCCGCCGGCCGACGGTGGTGGCGTCGACTCCCAGGGACCGCGCTGCCGGCGCGATCCGCTTCGAGCGCGCGACTGCCAGGAAGATGCGCAGGTCATCCCAATTCTGCATCGCGCCATCTGCATTTTTGCATGTTCATTTGGCAATTAAGTAGCCTTGCATGCGAATTTGCCTAGTGAAATAGAGCATCGAGCCGAACGAGGCCCAGGAGAGTTGACCATGCGCACCATCGACCATTTCATCGCGGGCTCTGCCGGCGGTGGCGCCACTCGTACCAGCCCTGCGGGCGAAGCCCGATTTGGCGACGTGTTCGACCCCAATACCGGGCAGGTCCAGGCGAAGGTCAATCTCGGCGTGCAAGCCGATCTCGATCGTGCGGTTGCCGCCGCACAGGCGGCGCAGCCGGCCTGGGCGATGACCAATCCGCAGCGCCGCGCCCGCGTGATGTTCAACTTCAAGGCGCTCGTCGAAAAGAACATGGACGAGCTCGCCCACCTGCTCTCGTCCGAACATGGCAAGGTGATCGCCGATTCGAAGGGCGACATCCAGCGCGGGCTCGAAGTGGTCGAGTTCGCTTGCGGCATCCCGCACGTGCTCAAGGGCGAATATACACAGGGCGCCGGTCCCGGCATTGACGTCTATTCGATGCGCCAGCCGGTCGGCATCGGCGTCGGCATCACCCCGTTCAACTTCCCGGCGATGATTCCCTTGTGGATGGGTGCCGTAGCCACCGCGTGCGGCAACGCCTTCATCCTCAAGCCGTCGGAGCGCGATCCGTCGGTGCCGGTGCGTCTTGCCGAGCTGATGCGCGAAGCGGGCATGCCGGAGGGCATTTTCCAGGTTGTCCATGGCGACAAGGAAATGGTCGATGCGATCCTCGACCATCCGGCGATTGCCGCAGTCAGCTTCGTCGGCTCGTCCGACATCGCGCATTACGTCTATAATCGCGGCGTCGCCGCCGGAAAGCGCGTCCAGGCGATGGGCGGCGCGAAGAACCATGGCATCGTCATGCCCGACGCCGATCTCGACCAGGTCGTTGCCGATCTGTCGGGCGCCGCATTCGGTTCGGCCGGCGAGCGCTGCATGGCGCTGCCCGTCGTTGTGCCGGTCGGCGACAAGACCGCCGAAGCGCTCAAGGCAAAATTGATCCCGGCGATCGCGGCGCTGCGCGTCGGTGTCTCGACCGACAATGACGCGCATTACGGCCCGGTGGTCAACGCCGCGCACAAGCAGCGCGTCGAGAACTGGATCCAGACCGGGGTCGACGAAGGCGCCGAGCTCGTCGTCGACGGCCGCGGCTTCAAATTGCAGGGCCACGAGGAAGGCTTCTTCATTGGCCCGTCCTTGTTCGACCATGTCACGCCCGACATGCAGTCTTACAAGGAAGAGATTTTCGGGCCGGTGCTGCAGATCGTCCGCGCGCCCGATTTCGAGACCGCGCTCCGGCTGCCGAGCGACCATCAATATGGCAACGGCGTCGCGATCTTCACCCGCAACGGCCATGCCGCGCGCGAATTCGCCGCGCGGGTCAATGTCGGCATGGTCGGGATCAACGTGCCGATCCCCGTGCCGGTCGCCTATCACACGTTCGGCGGCTGGAAGCGCTCGGCGTTCGGCGACACCAACCAGCACGGCATGGAAGGCGTCAAGTTCTGGACCAAGGTCAAGACGATCACCCAGCGCTGGCCCGACGGTGGCGTCGGCGACGGCGCCAACGCCTTCGTCATCCCGACGATGGGGTAAGAGCGGGGCGGTCGGCGACGATCGCCTGGAACTTCTCATGATAGCGCGGATGCTCCGTCCCCATCATCCGGTCCCACCAGGTGAAGTAGAGGCCGAAATTGTGCCGGCCTCCGCTATGGTGGAGATCGTGGTGCGTGGTGGTGGTCAGCCATCCGGTCCAGCGGCTCTTCGTGAAGCCCGACCAGGCGAGCTCGTGTCCAGAGTGACCGATCACGTTGCGGATGATCTGGTGGATCAGGAACGCCGCCACGACGAGCGCATGAAACGGTACGATCAGCAGGAACAATGGCAGAAAGGCGGCTTCGGCCGCCGCCTCGATCGGCGCGAAGCTATAGGCGGCCCAGGCCGTCGGCGTGCGCGACATGTGATGCGTCATATGCGCGCGACGGAACAGCGCCTTCAGATGCATTGCGCGGTGCATCCAGTAGAAATAGGCGTCGTGCGCGACGACGATGCCGACGAATTCCACTGCCGCCAGCCACAGCGGCGGCGCGGCCATCGAGACGTGGATCATGCCTGCGTCGGCCATTACGATCGTCAATATGGTCGAGGCGGCGAAGGTCACCATCGTGAGCAGCGAATTGGTCACCTCGTGCCGGAAGTCGGCGAAACCGGGCGTGCGCAATTGGATACGCCGGCGCTCGGTCCAGCGCGCCCCGAGCAACAGGATGATGGTTACAGTGCCCGCCGCGATGACATAGCGAGTCAGTTCGGTCATATAGTCCTGTGCGCCGCCCATGATGAGCTTCAGGATCCAGTCGGTCATTCGTGCCTCCGTTGGCTAGACGGGGCCGGGGTGGCGGAGATGCCCGTGAGCGTCGCTGCAACGCCGGAAAAAGCCGATCGATTCCGGAATCGATCAGCTATTTTCGAAACCACTCAATGCGGCGCGGCGCCAGTCGGTCGGGGTCTGGCCGGTCGCCTCACGAAACGCGCGATTGAACGGCGCCAGACTGCCATAGCCCAGGTCCATCGCAATGGTCAGCACGGGCAGCGCCACCTTGGCGGGGTCGCCAAGCCACGCCTGAGCATCGGCGATGCGGTGCGAATTGAGGAAGTCGGAAAAGTTGCGATAGCCCAGCCGCTGGTTGATCAGCGCGCGCAGGCGATGCTCGGGCACAGCGAGTTTTCCGGCCAGCACACCGATGCTCAGCCCGGACTCGCGATAGATATGGCTGGCCATCGCCGCGTCGAGCTTCTGCTTGAGGACATTCTCGGCGGGCGCGAGGCTCGGCCGCGGTTGGGCGGGAGCCTCGGCATCGAACAGCAAGTCGGCATTGCTCGACAGCAGCACCGCGCCGAACGCCAGCACCGCGATCAGGGTGCTGCCCGATTGCAGCAGCATCAGCCACGGGATGGTGGCGTAGCCGACGACGGTCTCGACCACGACGACCGCGAGCGTCTGCAACCCGACCACGATCACGAAGCCGGTGCGGAACGCGCGGCGCCGCTCGATCAGATCGTCGCCGCGCTCGGTGATTGCGATCCAGATGGCGTGAACGCAGAGCGCGAAGGCCAGCGCATGTTGGGTGACGTCGGCGGTCACCGGCATGCGATGCGTCCAGTACACTGCCGCAAGGAAATTGATCCAGCAGGCGAGCGTGATGGCAATCGCGATCGCCAGCAACCGCCGGTCGATTCGGCGTTCGAAGATCAGGTGGGCGAATACCCACAAAGCGAGCGGCGAGCTCTGCGAGCCGAGCTGGACAACCGGCCAGATCCGCATGCTGCGCACGTCGATCACCGGCGCGACGTCGGCCAGATAGGCCGCCACGCTCAGCAACAGCAGCACGGTTGCCCAGCGGATCGGACGCGGCGCGCGTCCACGGCCGATCACCAGCGCGATCAGCATCAGCTGCCCTGCCGACAGCAGGCGCAGCGCGGTATCGATGAGCAGCATCCGCGTCATTGCTCACGCGTTATGGCTTCGCTGCCAACGCGGGTCTATGGCCCTCTCGACACCATCCAGACGAGACTTTCCGCATGACCAACCAGTTCGACCTGACCGACGATCAACGTGAGATCCAGGACCTCGCGCGCAAGTTCACCGCCGACCGCATTACGCCGTTCGCGGCCGAATGGGACGAGAAGCGCCATTATCCGGTCGACGTCTGGAAAGCGGCCGGCGAGCTTGGGTTCGGCGCGATCTATGTCGCCGAGGAATCGGGCGGGATCGGGCTCGGCCGGCTCGAGGCGGCGCTGATCATGGAAGCGATGGCCTATGGCTGCCCCGCGACCAGCGCGTACATCTCGATCCACAATATGGCGACCTGGATGATCGACCGCTTCGGCGATCAGGCGATCAAGGACCGTTTCCTCCCCGACCTTGTCAGCATGGACAAGATCGCCAGCTATTGCCTGACCGAGCCCGGCTCGGGCTCGGACGCGGCGGCGCTCAAGACCAGTGCGAAGCGTGACGGCGACCATTATGTGCTCAACGGCACCAAGCAGTTCATCTCTGGCGCCGGCTATAACGACATCTATGTCTGCATGGTCCGCACCGGCGAGGAGAAATCGAAAGGCATTTCCTGCCTGGTGATCGAGAAGGACACGCCCGGTCTGTCGTTCGGCGCGCCCGAAAGGAAGCTCGGCTGGAACGCCTCGCCGACCGCGCAGGTGATCTTCGAGGATTGCCGCGTGCCGGTCGACAACCGGGTCGGCGCGGAGGGCGACGGCTTCCGCTTCGCGATGGCGGGATTGGATGGCGGGCGGCTCAATATCGGCGCCTGCTCGTTGGGTGGGGCGCAGCGCTGCCTCGACGAGTCGATCAACTACACCAAGGAACGCCAGCAATTCGGCACGCCGGTCGCCGATTTCCAGAACACGCAATTCATGCTCGCCGACATGGCGACCGACCTCGAAGCGGCGCGGGCTTTGCTCTATCTCGCCGCGGCCAAGGTGACCGCCAATGCGCCCGACAAATCGCGCTTCTCGGCGATGGCCAAGCGGCTCGCGACCGACAATGGCAGCTCGATCGTCGACCGCGCGCTCCAATTGTATGGCGGCTATGGCTATTTGATGGACTATCCGATCGAACGCTTCTGGCGCGACCTCAGGGTGCATTCGATCCTGGAGGGGACGAACCAGGTGATGCGGATGATCGTCGGCCGGGATTTGACCCGGCAATGACGGGCTTTAATAGATTCATGCGGGGGCGCGGAGGCGCGAAGACTGCGTCGCTTGCCGCACACCCAGCCGCGTTAGCGGCCTCAACGCCCTGCGCGCGCGACAGGCATGAGGGTCTCGCTGTCGCGAGACGAGCGCAAGAAATGCTGTCTCTCCGCGCCTCCGCGCCTCCGCGTGAACAAGAAAGCCTTTGCCGATGAGCGACGACGTCCTCACGTTCATCGAGGGCAAGGTCGGCCGTGTCCGGCTCAACCGGCCCAAGGCGATCCATGCGCTCAATACCGTGATGTGCGCTACGATTCTCGACGCGCTGGCGGCGTGGCGCCACGATCCCAAGGTCGAGGCGGTGATGATCGACCATGCCGAAGGGCGGGGCTTCTGCGCGGGCGGCGACATCCGCATGCTCGCGGAAAGCGGCGCCAAGGACGGCGTCGAAGCGCGCGAATTCTTCTTCACCGAATATCGCATGAACCATCGGCTGTTCACCTATGAGAAGCCGGTGGTCGCGTTCATGGACGGGATCACGATGGGTGGCGGCGTCGGCATCTCGCAGCCCGCGCGTTATCGCGTCGCTACCGAGAATACGCGCCTCGCCATGCCCGAGACCGGAATCGGCCTGTTCCCCGATGTCGGCGGCGGCTGGTATCTGTCGCGGCTGCCGGGGCGGGTCGGGCAGTATCTCGCGCTGACCGGACATCGCCTCGACGGCGCGGAGTGCATCAATCTCGGCCTGGCCAGCGATTATCTGACCAGCGACACGCTGGAAGACGCCAAGGCCCGGATCGCCGCTGCGCCGACCGAGATCGAGGAGATCCTCGGCGATCTGGGTGCGCCCGTGCCCGAGGCGGCGATCGTCGCGCGGGAGGGGGACATCAACCGCCTGTTCGAGTCGGACCGGCTGGAGGATATTTACACTGCGCTAGAGACCCAGGGCGGGACCTGGGGCGCGGCCACGCTGGCAACGCTGAAGACCAAGTCGCCGCAAACGATGAAGGTATCGCTCCGCCTGCTCGCCGAAGGGCGGCAGATGGTCGATTTCGCCGCCGAGATGGCCCAGGAATATGCCGTCGGCAGCCGCGTCGTCGTGCGGCACGACTTTCTCGAAGGCGTCCGCGCGGTGATCGTCGACAAGGACAATGCGCCGGTTTGGAACCCCGACACCCCCGAAGGCGTGAGCGACGACCTGATCGACGCGATCTTCGCTCCCTTGCCAACCGAAGAAGCCTGGACACCGGCGTAAACAAAGCCGTCACCCCAGCGCAAGCTGGGGTCTCATGCCAAAGGGCTGCCGATGCCGCCCGAGATCCCAGCGTTCGCTGGGATGACGATGTGGAAGCGCTGGGATGACGATTGGAGGAATGCATGGCTGAATACGAAACGATCCTGGTCGAGCAGCGCGAGGGCGGCGTCACGCTGATCACGCTCAACCGGCCGCAGGCGCTCAACGCGCTCAACAATCAGGTGCTGGGCGAGCTCGTCGCCGCACTCCAGGCATTCGATGCCGATCCCTCGCAAGGCTGCGCGGTGCTGACCGGCAGCGAGAAGGCGTTCGCTGCCGGCGCCGACATCAAGGAGATGCAGCCGCAATCGTTCGGCGACATGTACGGCAGCAATTATTTCGCCGGCTGGGAGCAATTCACCCGCACCCGCAAGCCGGTGATCGCGGCGGTGGCGGGCTTCGCGCTCGGCGGCGGCTGCGAACTGGCGATGATGTGCGACTTCATCCTCGCCGCCGACACCGCCAGGTTCGGCCAGCCGGAGATCAAGCTCGCGGTCGCGCCAGGCATGGGCGGGTCGCAGCGCCTGACCCGCGCGGTCGGCAAGGCCAAGGCGATGGAGATGTGCCTGACCGGCCGCTTCATGGATGCCGAGGAAGCCGAGCGCGCCGGGTTGGTCTCGCGGATCGTTCCCGCCGCCGGTCTGGTCGCGGAAGCGGTCAAGACTGCTGCGACAATCGCCGGCATGGCGCCGCTCGCGGTCATCGCCAACAAGGAAATGGTCAACGCAGCGTTCGAGACGACGCTCATGCAAGGCGTCCAGTTCGAACGCCGGCTGTTCCATGGGCTGTTCGGCACCGAGGACCAGAAGGAAGGCATGGCCGCGTTCGTCGAGAAGCGGCCGGGGAAATGGGTGGGGAAGTAAGCGAATAAACCCTCTACCGTCGGGAGAGGGTTGCGAAGACTTAGGCTCGGAGAGCCTTAGTCGTAGCTGGGTGAGGGGATCGCCCCATCGAGAGCATGTCCCCTCATCCAAGCTCCGCTAGGCAGCAGGCTGCCAAGCTGCGCTATCCTTCTCCCTCTGGAGAAGGTTTTGGGAAGAGGACAAAACATGGCACGCGTCGCATTCATCGGGTTGGGCAATATGGGTGGCGGGATGGCCGCGAACCTGGCGAAGAAGGGGCATGACGTCCGCGCCTTCGATCTGTCGGCCGAGGCGCTCGACAAGGCCAAGGCGGCGGGTTGCCTGCCGATGGCAAGCGCGGCCGAAGCGGTCGACGGCGCCGAGGCGGTGATCACCATGCTCCCCGCGGGAAAGCATGTCGAAAGCGTCTATGACGAGTCGATCCTGGGCAAGGCGCCGCTCAGCGCGATCCTGATGGATTGCTCGACGATCGACGTCGCCACCGCCAAGCGCGTCGGCGAGGCGGCGCAGGCCAAGGGCTATGCCGCGGTCGACTCGCCGGTGTCGGGCGGGATCGCCGCGGCCAATGCGGGGACGCTGACCTTCATGGTCGGCGGCTCGGCCGAAGCGTTCGATCGCGCCCAGCCGTTCCTCGCCGACATGGGCAAGGCGGTGATCCATGCCGGCGCGAGCGGCGCCGGTCAGGCGGCCAAGATCTGCAACAACATGGTGCTCGGCGCCGAGATGATCGCGACCTGCGAGGCGTTCGTGCTGGCCGACAAGCTCGGGCTCGAGCCGCAGAAATTCTTCGACATCGCCAGCGTCAGCTCGGGCCAGAGCTGGTCGCTGACCAGCTACGCCCCTTGGCCCGGCGTCGGACCGGAGACGCCCGCCGACCGCAACTATCAAGGCGGCTTCGCGACGGCGCTGATGCTCAAGGACCTGCGGCTGGCGATGGAAGCGGCGGCGTCGGTCGATGCCGATACGCCGATGGGGGCCAAGGCAGCCGAACTCTACCAGGCGTTCAACGATGCCGGCAATGGCGGGCTCGATTTCTCGGCGATCATCCGGTTGCTGGGCAAGGACCGGCAATGAGCGTCGCGTTCCGCCGCGAGAGCGACGAGGAGCATAAGGAACCGCGCTTCGAATTGCCGATCCCGGCTGGCCCCAATCTGGTGACCGAAGCCGGCCCGGCGCTGATCGACGCGCGCATCGCCGCGCTCGAAGCCGAGCAGGCGGAAGCGGATGAGGCGCGCCGCGAGGAGATCGCGCGCGACTTGCGCTACTGGCACACCCGCCGTGTCACCGCGATCGTCGCGCCGGTGCCGCCGGCGGACGAGATCGCGTTTGGGTCGCGCGTGCGGGTCGCGGTAGATGGTGGTGAGCGGGTCGTTCGTATCGTCGGCGATGATGAGGCCGATCCGGCGGCGGGCCTGATCGCCTTTTCGGCGCCGCTCGCACGGGCGCTGACCGGCGCGATGGAGGGGGAGGTGGTGTCGCTTCCTGGCCGTCCAGATGCGGTCGAGGTGATCGAAATTTTGTCGGCGGCGGACGCCTAAAACAGACCCTCACCCTTCCGGCGCTTCGCGCCTCCCTCCCGCATTAGGTAAACAGCGCCCCGCGCTGTTTAGGTCATGCCGGGGGCATGACCGACCTGATGCGCCCGCATGCGGGAGAGGGAAGGGGCCCGCCGCCGAAGGCGGTGGGAAGGGTGAGGGTCTGTTTGGCTACCGCTGGCTGGACAACCGCCCGCCATTGTGGCGGAAGGGCGCACCCCTCCCAGGCCCAGGATTCTCCCTCCATGTTCAGCCGGCTCGCCCGTATTATCGGTTCCGCCCTGATCGTCGCCGCGACCACCGCGGCGAGCGGATCGAGCTACCAGCCGCGCGAGACCTTCGCGCCGTTCGATATGGAGCAAGCGGTCAATCGCTATCGTGGCGGCGATGGCATGCCCGGCCCCGAATACTGGCAGAACCGCGCCGATTACGTGATCCGCGCGACGCTCGACCCCGCCGCGCACACGATCAAGGGTGAGGTCGCGATCACCTATACCAATGCCAGCCCGAGCGCGCTCGACGTGCTGTGGCTGCAACTCGAGCAGAATATCTACCGCCCTGGGTCGCGCGGCAGCCTGGCGCAGGGTGGCGCCCCGCGCGGCAATACCGACGGGATGACGCTCGACCAGGTGTCGGTCACGCTCGGCAAGGCGGCGGCGGCGGTCACGCCGCTGATCAGCGACACGCGCGCGCAGCTTCGGCTGCCGGCGCCACTCGCTGCGGGCGGCAAGGCGCTGATTCACATCCGCTATCATTACCAGGTGCCCAGCGACGAATTCGGCGGACGTACCGGCTGGATGCTCGCGAAGAACGGCGCGCCGATCTACTCGGTCGCCCAATGGTATCCGCGCATGGCGGTGTTCGACGATATACGCGGCTGGGACACCGCGCCCTATCTCGCGCAGGAATTCTACCTCGAATACGGCAATTTCGATTACGCGATCACCGTCCCGGCGGACATGATCGTCGCCGGCTCCGGCGAACTCATGAACCCGCAGGACGTGCTGACCCCGCAGCAGCAGGCACGGCTCGCGGCGGCGCGGCGCAGCGACCGCACGGTGATGATCCGCGAGCCCGAGCGGGTCGGCGATGCGACCACACGGCCCAGGACGGGCATGCTGACCTGGCGCTTCCACATGGACAATAGCCGCGACGTCGCGTTCAGCGCATCGTCGGCTTTTGCCTGGGATGCGGCCCGGATCAACCTGCCCGGCGGCAAGTCGTCGCTCGCCATGTCCTTTTATCCGCCCGAGTCCGCCGGCCCCGACAAATGGGGCCGCTCGACCGAATATATGAAGGACGCGGTCGAGCGGTATTCGGCGAAGTGGTTTCCCTATCCCTGGCCCAACGCGATCAACATCGCCGGCCCCGCATCGGGCATGGAATATCCCGGAATCGTGTTCGATGGCGTCGAGGACAAGGGCAAGGAGCTGTTCTGGATCAGCGCGCATGAGATCGGGCATAGCTGGTTCCCGATGATCGTCGGCTTCGACGAGCGTCGTCATGCCTGGATGGACGAAGGCTTCAACACCTTCATCGACACGTACGAATCGGACGAGTTCAACCGCGGCGAATATGCCCCCAAGCGCGACAGCGAATATGCGCCGGGCGGCGGCAATCCGGTCGACGAAATCCTGCCGATCCTCGCCGATCCCGACGCCCCGCCGATCCTGTCGCGCGCCGACACCATTCCCGGCAAGTATCGCCACCCGGTAACGTACTTCAAATCGGCTTTGGGGCTGGTGCTGTTGCGCGAACAGATTCTGGGGCCACAGCGCTTCGACGCCGCGTTCCGCCGCTTCATCGCCGCCTGGGCGTTCAAACATCCCAAGCCCGCCGACTTCTTCCGCGCGATGGAGAGCGAGAGCGGCGAGGATTTGTCCTGGTGGTGGCGCGGTTGGTACGCGAATAACTGGCAGATGGATCTGGCGGTCGAGGGCATCTCGGTGACGAAGGACGGCGCGACGCTGGTCCGAGTCGTGTCGCACGACAAATTGGTAATGCCGGCAACCTTGCGCGTGACGTACGCCGACGGGCGGACCACCGATGTCGCGCTGCCGGCTGAGACCTGGATTCGCCAGGCAGCAACGGACGTCGCGGTGCCGCGCGGGAATGTGGTCAGGGCCGAACTCGACCCGGACCATAAGCTGCCCGATCGCGACCGATCGAACAACGTCGCGACGCGCAAGCCGTGATGCGGGCCGGAGCGGTTTCATGCGGACGTGATCCCTCCACAAACGACGCTTCCCCGGCGAAGGCCGGGGCCCAGCTTCGGCGACTAGGAGGCGCCGTCCCGTCGTTGCGGGTTCATCGCAACTGGGCCCCGGCCTTCGCCGGGGAAGCGTGAGGGGCGGCAAGGGATCAGCTTCTAAAACCCAATCCGCCCGCCACCCTCCGGGCGCGACGCCACTTCCTTCGCAATCAACACGACCAGCGCCTCCGGCTCGGGCCGGGCTTCGGCAAAGCGCAAGCCACGCGCCACCACCGCGAGGTCGCCCGGCGTCACGCCGTGCAGCTGTGCCAGCGAGCGCGGCGCGGAAACACCGAACGTCCGCTCGAATGCCTGCGCCGCGCGCGCCGGCGACAGCGCGCGCAGTTCGAGCTTGAACACGAACCGTCGCATCGCCGCCGGATCGAGCTTCGCCGCGTGGTTGGTGGCCGCCACGAACGGCAAGGGGTGCCGTTCGAACCAGGTCAGCAATTCATTGACCTGGCTGACTTCCCAACTTGCCTGCGCATTGCTGCGATCGGCGAGGATCGAGTCGATCTCGTCGAATAGCAGCACCGCTTCGTCCTCGCGCGCTTCGGCGAAGGCATCGGCAATGTTCGCCTCGGTCCCGCCGACCCATTTGGACAACAGGTCGGATGCACGCTTGACGATCAGCGGCCGGTCGAGCCGTTCGGCCAAGTGATGCGCCAGCGCGGTCTTGCCGGTGCCGGGTGGCCCGGTCAGCAGCAGCGAGAAGTCGCGCGGCGCCTCGGTGCGGGTGACACGATCGAGCAAAGTGGCGACGTCGATATCCGCTTCGACCAAGGCCGGATCGAACCCTGCGGTGCCTTCGACGGGGCGCAACGGCCCGGACAGCGCCGTGACCAAAGATTCGGCCGTCGCCACCGCATCACCGCCTGCCAGTTTGGCCGATCGGATCGCTACGCGCGCGATGCTCGCAGCCTCGGGTGCGCGCGATACCAAAGCGTCGAACGCCGGCGCCACCACGATGCCCTCGTCCTCCGCGATCCGTGCGAGCACTTCCCGCGCAGCGCGTGCCGACGGCTGCTTCATGTGCAGCACGAAGCTCATCCGCCGCAGGATCGCGGGGTCGACATTGCCGATCGCGTTGCTGGTCCAGATTACCGGCAGCTGGTTGGTTTCCAGCATCCGATTGACGAACACTTTGGACCCCTGCCGCCCGCGCATGAAGTCGCCGGTGCCGGGCGATGCGTCGCCGATCAAATCCTCGAACTCGTCGAACAGCAGCACGGTATTGCCGCGCGCGGCGAATGCCCGCTGGCCGAGATTGAGCGAGCCGATTCGATCGAACCGACTCGGTTCCTCGCCATCGAAATCGTGCTCGCCCACCGCGAACAATGTCGCGCCTGCCGCTTCAGCGAGGCTGCGCGCGAACTCGGTCTTGCCGGTGCCGGGCGGCCCGTGGATCAGGATGTTGACTCCCGGCGCCCGCATCGCGGCCGCGCCGCGCAGCAAGCCGACGAGCAGGTCGCTGCACGCGCGCGCCTGAGGGAAGGCGTCGAGCGACAGCGTCCCGCGCTGGCGTGCGCCGACCATCGCGGCGACGATCTCCTCGCCGTCGACGATGCCGCGATCGAGCAGCCGGTCGAACCGCCAGCTGGTCTCGATCCGCGACGCTTCCAGATGCTCGCGGCTGAACTCGAACAGCCCCAGCCGCATCACCGGACTGGTGCGCGCGGCGGATGCGTTGGTCGCGCCGGCCATCACGCCCAGCGTCGTCGCCATATCGACCTGTGCCCGCGCCATTGCCCGCGCCAGCGCATGCGCGCGCGGTCGGCGCTCGAACACCAGCGCCAGCGTCAGCAGTTCCCGGTCGAACTTGTCGAGCTCGAGAAGGTTGGCAAGCGCCGTGGCGAGATCGACCAGCGGGTCGGTCTCGTCTGGCGCCGCTATCGCTTGCGCCACTGTAGCGTCCAGCCAGCGGATATCGGTCAGCACGCCCTCCACGGGCGCGCCGGTCAGCCAGGTCGCATTGGTCTCGGCCCATTCGGTCAGCGCGCGGCCGACCGTGACGGACCCTCTGTAAGTATCGATCAGGTGGCGCAACAGCGTCGCCACCAGGCGCAACTCGCCCATGACATCTCCTTCGTGCCGCACGCGCGCAACAGCGCACGCCTACGGCAGCTCGTTCAGTGGTTCTGGAGATCGGCGCGCCCGATGCCCGCGGGCCGGCGCGCAAGGGCTTGCGTTAGGGCTGGCGCGGGACGCGGACGGAGCGGAGCCCCGTTATGATCTTGCGTCCAAACATGCAGTGTCCTCACATATCGGGCGGACTCGCCACCCGAGGCAGGGCCCGTTACGCCCGCGCACCGATAACGTCAAGCATCGCGGCCAAGCATCATGCTTGCCGCCGCCACACGACACGTTACACCGGCGGCAAACAGGGGATTGATCGATGGCGACGGTAATGGCGGAAGAGTTGCGGCCGGATCCCAGCCCATCCGATATCCGGTTGGTCATCGCCGCCTCGTCGCTCGGCACCGCGTTCGAGTGGTACGATTTCTTCATTTACGGCACGCTCGCCAAGATCATCGGCGCGGCGTTCTTCCCGGCGGGGAACGAGATGGTCCAGACGCTGCTCGCCTGGGCAGGGTTCGCGGTCGGCTTCGGTTTCCGTCCGTTGGGTGCGGTGCTGTTCGGCTATCTCGGCGACAAATTGGGCCGAAAATATACGTTCCTCGTCACCATCACTTTGATGGGCATCGCCACAGCCGGAGTCGGGCTGGTCCCGCCGGCCGCCCAGATCGGCCTATGGGCGCCCGCGATCATCATCCTGCTGCGCGTGGCGCAAGGGTTGGCGCTGGGCGGGGAATATGGCGGCGCGGCGATCTATGTCGCCGAGCATTCGCCGTCGGGCAAATCGGGCTTCTACACCAGCTTCATCCAGGCCTGCGTCGCCGGTGGTTTCATCCTTAGCCTCGCTGTCGTGCTGCTGACCAAGCTCGCGGTGACCGAGGCAGCCTGGGCGGAATGGGCATGGCGGTTCCCGTTCCTGTTCTCGCTGGTGCTGCTCGCGGTGTCGCTGTGGATGCGGCTCAAGCTCAGCGAAAGCCCGGTGTTCCGGGCGATCAAGGAAGCAGGGGAGACGGTCAAGAACCCGATCGTTTCCAGCTTCACTTATCCCGGCAATCTCAAGCGGCTGTTCGTCGCCTTGTTCGGCGTCGCCGCCGGGCTGACGGTGATCTGGTACACCGCCTTGTTCTCGACCCTGTCGTTCCTGACGATGACGATGCGGGTTGAGGAAACCACTGCGCAGTTGATTGTCGGCGTGGCCGGCGGGGCGGGATTGTTCTGGTTCATCTATTTCGGGCGCCTGTCCGATCGCGTCGGCCGCAAGGGTCCGATCGTGATCGGCTATGCGGTGACCCTGGTCCTGCTGTTCCCGATCTTCTGGGTGATGGGCAGCGCCGCCAATCCTGCGCTTGCCCATGCCGCCAAGCGCGCGCCGGTGGTCGTCTCGGGTCCGCATTGCACCTATGATCCGTTCGCCGCGAAGCAGGTCGACGAATGCGGCCAGCTGCTCGACTATTTTTCCAAAAAGGGCATCGCCTATACCAAGGACACCACGCCCGCGATCGCGGTGATCATCGGGGGAGACGCGGTGTCCGATACCAGCCCGGCCGGGCTCGACGCCGCGCTCGCAGCCAACGGCTACAAGCTCGACAAGGTGCGGCCGACGGCGATCGGCATCGCCGTCATCATTTTCGCGATGCTGGTGATGGGCGCACTGGCCGGCGCGACCTATGGTCCGGTCGCGGCCCTGCTCGCCGAGATGTTTCCGGCGCGCATCCGCTATAGTTCGATGTCGATCCCCTATCATATCGGCACCGGCTATTTCGGCGGCTTCCTGCCGTTCATCAGCCAATATATCGTCGCCAAGACCGGCAATCCCTATGCCGGCCTATGGTATACCTGGATTGTGGTGCTGATGGCGCTGCTGGTGTCGCTCTGGGGCCTGAAATGGAAAGGCGACAAGCTTCCGGATTGATCCGTCCGGGGGTGGCACGCCGCGCAGCCTCCCGCTAGGCAGCGCGGATGTTCGATCTTCCCCTTCGCCTGCGTCGCGATGCCGACGCGCTCGTGGCCAATTGGCGCGCGCTGGCGCGACTGAGCGGGACCGCGGCGTGCGGCGCGGCGATCAAGGCGGACGGCTATGGGCTGGGCGCCGGCTGGGTCGCGGAGACGCTGGCGACGGCAGGATGCCGCGATTTCTTCGTCGCCACCTGGCCCGAGGCCGCTGCGCTCGCACCGCTTCAATTGCCCAGGCTGTCGGTGTTCCATGGCGTGCGGGACGAGGACATGGAATTGGCGTTGTCGGGCATCGCGACGCCGGTGCTCAACACGGCCGCGCAGGCGGCGCGCTGGCGCGGTGCCGGCGGAGGCGCGTGCCATGTCATGCTCGACACCGGCATGAACCGACTCGGGCTGGGCGAGGACGATCTCGCCGCCGACGCGCTCGACGGCCTCGCGATCGACACGTTGATGAGCCATCTCGCCTCGGCCGATGAGGATAGCGCGCAGAATGGCGAGCAGCGCGGCCGGTTCGTCGCAATGGCCGAACAGGTTCAGGCGCGGCGGCTGAGCCTCGCCAATTCGGCCGGGATCGCGCTCGGGCCGGATTACACGTTCGACCTCACGCGGCCAGGGCTCGCGCTTTACGGCGGCGTTCCGCGGCCCGAATTGGCGAGCGTCATCGCGCAGGTCGCTTTCCCCGAAGCGCAATTGCTCCAGCGCCGCACTGTGCGAGCGGGAGAAGCGGTCGGGTATAATGCGACCTGGATCGCGCCGGTCGATACCGAAGTCGCGATCCTCAACTACGGCTATGCCGACGGCTATTTCAGGGGCTTTTCCAGCCGAGGCGCGGCGTTGCGCGGCGACGCCGCGTTGCCATTGATCGGCCGCGTGTCGATGGACCTGATCGCGATCGACGTGACCGGCCATGATGTCGCCGAAGGGGATTGGCTTACGATCGATTTCGATCTGCCGCGAGCTGCTGCGCAGTCGGGCATGTCGCAATATGAATTACTGACGGGGATGGGGTCGCGGTTCGATCGGATCGGTTGACCGGCCCCCATCCGGGGAGCCGGTCAGCGACTTTTCAGCTCACCGCTCGACGCACATCGCGATTCCCATGCCGCCGCCGATGCACAAAGTCGCCAGGCCCTTCTTCGCGTCGCGCTTGGCCATTTCGTACAGCAATGTCGTCAGGATGCGCGCGCCTGACGCGCCGATCGGGTGGCCGATCGCGATCGCGCCGCCATTGACGTTGACCTTGTCGGGATCCCAACCGAGTTCCTTGCCGACCGACAGCGCCTGCGCGGCGAAGGCTTCATTGGCTTCGATCAGGTCGAGATCGGCGATCGACCAGCCGGCTTTTTCCAGCGCCCGGCGCGTCGCCGGCACCGGGCCGATGCCCATGATCGAGGGGTCGACGCCCGCCGACGCCCAGCTCGCGATCCGCGCCAGCACCGGGGCGCCGCGCTTCGCCGCCTCGTCGGCGGACATCACGACCAGAGCGGCGGCGCCATCGTTCAGGCCCGAGGCATTGGCCGCGGTCACCGTGCCGTCCTTCTTGAACGCCGGGCGCACGCCCGACACGCTGTCGATCGTCACGCCGGCGCGGATATATTCGTCATCGGCGACCACCGTGTCGCCCTTGCGGCCCTTGATCGTGACGGGCACGATCTCGTCGCGGAAGCGACCCGACGAGCGCGCGGCGTCGGCTAAATTCTGCGAGCGGACGGAGAATTCGTCCTGCATCTCGCGCGTGATCTGATATTGTTCGGCCAAATTCTCGGCGGTGATCCCCATGTGATAGCCGTTGAACACGTCGGTCAGCCCGTCGCGGATCATGGTGTCGATCAGCTCGAGCGTCCCCATTTTCTGGCCGGCGCGGATGGTCTGGGCATGCGCGCTCAGCGACATCGATTCCTGCCCTCCCGCGACGACGATCCGCGCATCGCCGGTCGCGACCGCCTGGGCCGCCAGCGCCACGGTGCGCAAGCCCGATCCGCACACCTGATTGACGCCCCAGGCGGGAATCTCCTTGGGCACGCCCGCGGCCATCGACGCCTGGCGCGCCGGGTTCTGGCCCTGGGCGGCGGTCAACACCTGGCCCAGGATGACTTCGGACACCTCTTCGCCCGCGACTCCCGCCTGCGCCAAGGCCGCCTCGATCGCGATGCGGCCAAGCTCGTGCGCCGGGGTCCCGCTGAACGCCCCCATGAAGCTGCCGACCGGCGTGCGCTTGGCGGCGGTGATGACGATGTCGGTCATGAAAGACTCCGGAAGTGGGATGTTGATGTCAGCGGCTATCTAGGCGCGCTTTAACCACTGTGCCAGCGGCTCCCACAATTGGACTTTGGCCCGGCCGCCGACGATCATGCCGACATGCCCCGAACCCAAATCGCGGCGGTCGGCCAGGTCGGCGGCGCTTTCCTTGGGAACGATGCGGTCGCTCAGTGAGACGAATTCGACCGCGGGGCAGGAGAGGGCGAGCGGATCGACCGTGCGATCCGCGACGGCCCAGCCGCCGTTGCCGGTCAGGTCGCCGCCGACAAAGTCCTCGAACAATTGCCGACCGGCCGCATAAGGCAAGGGTGCGCCGGCATTCGCCCAATCCTCCAGCGCGATGAACCCATTCCAGCCCGGGCTGCCTGGTTCCATCCGCCCGAACGCTTCATATTTGCTCACCGTGCGCGCCGGGTCGAGACGCCAGAACCCGGTCTGCAGCACTTCCATCGGCACCAGCCCGATCCGCTCACAGGCCGGTTGGGCCGATTGCCAAAGCTCGCCGATCGCCGCGCGCCCGCCGCCGAAGCCGGCGAAATGCCAGGGCGTCGCGATCAACGCGAGCCCGGCCACCCCGCCTGCCGCCGCGGCGCCGATCGCCAGCGTGCCCCCGAGGCAATAGCCGACCAGCAGTGGCGGTTCGTCGAACCTGGCGATCAGCGGCAACAGGATACGCTCGACATGCGCGGTCACGTCCATCGCGCGATCGGCCGGCGACGGCTCGCCCCAATCGAGCAGATACGGATGCAGTCCGTGTTCGCTGCACCAGCGCAACAAGGAATTTTGCGGCGCAAGATCGAGGATGAAGGGCGGATTGATCAGCGACGGCACGAAGATCACGTTGCGACCGTTGCCGCCATAATCGCGCAATCTTGCCCGCCCGGCCCTGAAACGCGTTGGCGCAGATCGTTTTTTCGCCGCCCGCGGCGCCTCCTGATACGCCTTTAGCCCGGCCAAGGCGTCGGCGCGGCGCTCGGGCGATGCTGCTGTCTCTTCGCGCAACATGTCGAGGAACAAGGGTAAGGGACGCGGTCCATGTTGCGGTGCGTCATGCATTGATGGTACAGCCGCGACAAATCATTGGAGGGGCGTCCCCATCATGAAGAAGCAGGCGGCCACTGACGGCCCGGTGATCATCAAGAAATACGCCAATCGTCGACTCTATAATACCGAAAGCTCGTCCTACATCACGCTCGACCATCTCGCCGCGATGACGCGCGAAGGGCGCGATTTCAAGGTCGTCGACGCCAAGACCGATGAGGACATCACGCACAACGTGCTGACCCAGATCATCATGGAAGAGGAAGCGCGTGGCCAGACGATGCTGCCGGTCAATTTCCTCCGCCAGCTGATCGCGATGTACGGCGATTCGATGCAGGCGTTCGTGCCGAGCTATCTCGAAGCGTCGATGGACAGTTTCCGTCGCAACCAGGAACAGTTCAAATCGGCGGTCGAAGGCGCATTCGCCAACTCGCCCTTTGCCGAGATCGCCAAGCGCAACATGGCGATGTTCGAAGCGGCGACCTCGGCATTCAAGCCGCAGGCGGGCATGGGTGCCACTCCCGCCAAGCCGGCAGAAAGCGACGACGAGGTCTCCGCGCTCAAGGCGGAATTGGCCCGTCTGCAGGAAAAGATCGACAAGCTCGGCCACTAGCCGTTGGGCTTTTCGCCGAAACAGATTGCGGAGGCAGTCGCCGCTGCGCTGGCGCTGACCGCGCTGGTCGCGGGGGTTATCGATTGGCGTCACCGCAAGCGCGATAATCTCGATCGTGTATCGTTGCTCGACTGGCGCAATATCCAGGTATTCGCGCTGATCAGCGCAATCATTGCCGGGGCGGTGGCGTTCCAATTGTAGCCGGTACATTGCGAGCGGGCAGGTCGCGGCGCAGATAGACCAAGGTGCGATAATCGGCGCGCGGCACGCTGTAGATCACGCGATAGCCGCCCAGCGCTGCCTTCAGCGCGGCCAGGCTGCCCGGGTTCCAGATGTTTAGGAGCCGCGTCGAGGTGACGATCACCGGCGGCCGCGTCGCGAGGATGCGCCGGACCTCCGCTGCCTCGTCGATCCCGGTCGCGCCCTGCTCGGTGGTATAGGCCAGCAGATTGGGAAAGGCGTAGCGCGTCGGCAGGCACGTGCCGGCGCGCTCGTAGGTGAAGGTGTCGCCGATAAAGACATAGGGGCAGCCACCATGGCTATTGGCCTTGACCAATGCCGCCACGGCGTAGGCACCCTCGCCATCGTTGCTCTTGATTCCGCGCTCGACCACGTTGAGCAGCAGCCCGAGCGCCAGTGTCGCGATGAGCAGCCGCGACGACCGGCCCAGCGCGCGCGCCGCGACGACCGCAATCGGCGCCACCAGCGGCAGCGCGTAATGGTCGAAGAACGTGCCGATCAGCAGGAACCCGCCGCCGGCGGCCGCCAGCCAGCCGAACCCGATCAGGGCTTCTTCGCGTTGGTCGGCGCGGGGGCGCCACGCCCAGGCGATCGCGGCCGACACGATCAATGGCGACAGGGTCGCGACGATGCCGAGCAGTCGCATCGCCAATTGGTCGGCCGGATAGCCCGCGCGCAGGAAGATCGAGGTGACGTTGGCGAACCAGAAGGCGTCGAACGCCTGCAGACCGAGGTGCCAATAACATGCGCCGATTGCCAGGGTCGGTGCCAATCCCGCCAACGCCCATATCAAGCCGGCGCCCGCAAGCATCGCCCAGCCCACGCCCGCGCGACGCAGATACCAGAGATGGGCGCAGCCGATAAACGCGCCTTCGATCGCGGGCGTGTATTTGGTCTGGATTGCAAGCCCGCCGAGCAGGCAGGCCAATGCCCCCCAGGCGATGATCGCGCGAGTCGCGCCAGCCCGCGCGCGATCGGGCAAGTGGAGCGCGATCAGTGCGGCGCCGGCGACGAACAGGTTGTAGAAGACCGGCGATTGCCCGCCGCGCCCGCCCAGCAACGGCAGCCAGATCAGATACGCTGCCCCCGCCGCAAGCGCCCCGGTCCGGCTCGCCCCCGTCCGCAATGCCGCGCGCCAAACGATATAAGCAGTCGCGGCGGCGAACAGGCTCGCGACCAATTGATAGGCGATCACGTCGTCGCCGGGCAGCAGCCGCATCGCGGCATAGAGCAGGAACAACCCGACCGGCTTGCGGTCCCAGATATCGAGATAAGGTATCGCGCCGCGCAACATGCGGTCGCCGACCAGCAGATAATATTGCTCGTCGACATGGATGACCGGATTGCCGAAGTCCCAGGCGCGCAAGGCGAGCGCGACGACCGCGAGCACCGCCGCCATCTGCCAAGCCTTGAGACGATCCAACCCGCCTGCGCTCAATAGAAGCGCTCCAGCGTCAGCTTGCGCTCGCCGCCGCCGCAAATGCCCAAGCGTACGATTCGGCCGGGATCGGCGACCGACCAGGTCGAGATCGGTTCGCTGGCGTAATTAGCGGTGATCGGCTGGCCGTCGACGCTGCAAATCTGATCGCCCGCTTGCCAGCCGGTGCTGGCCGCCGGGCTGCCGCGCATCACGTGGAGAACGCGCAGACGATCGTTATAGAAGCCGAGCAGCAAGCCGCTGGTCGACCGCAGCGGCGGTCGGTCGACATCGGCACCGGCCGCCATCACCATCCTGCCCGCGCCGGGATCGAGCAGTACGCGATAGCGCTGGAGATAGCCCAGTCCGATTCGCCCCGCCGCGCCCATCTGCGCCGAAAAACCGCGGCCCGGTTCGATTCGCGCTTCGGCCTCGCGCACCATCGTCTCGCCGACGCGGACCGCGGGCAACACCGTCAGCTCGGACGTGACCGGGCCGGCGATGCTGTAGGAAATGGTGGTGGTCGTGGTCGGCTTGACGCCGCCGACCGATTTCCAGGCCTCATCCGACATGGTGATCGTCGCGCCGTCCCCGGTGTCGACGATCATCGGGCGCAGCCTCGTACCGTCGATCGACATCTCGCTGACGTAGAATTGATCGCGCAGGGCCATTGCCAGTGGTGCGGTCTGGCCAGGAAAGGGCAGGCGGCCGCTCGGCAACAAGCGGAAACGCTGCGCGGCGAAGTCGATATCGAGCGCATAGCGGCGCAACAGGTCGCTGCCGATCACCGCGTCGATCGTGGCGCCGTTGCCGGTGGCGCCGCCGGGCAAGTCGAGCACCCCGAGTCGCCCGCCGCTCCGCGTCAGTCCGCCGATCGCAAGGATGCGCCCGTTGATCTGGCCCATCGCGACCGTGCCACCAATCCCGACGCCTTCGCCGCCGCCCGAGACTTTCAGCCCGGCGCGGCTGGCGAAGCGGCGCGACACGACCGACAGGCTGAACCCGGTATCCAGGATCGCGGTGACCGGGCGGCCATCGACCGTCATCTTGAACTGGATCTGGTTGCCCGGCGTGAGGTCGAACGGCACCCATTGCGCTTCGGCATCGGGCGATAGCACGACGCGCTCGACCGGCGGCTCGGGCATGGCCGGCGACATCGCGCCGCCCAACGGCAAGGCGGCGAACATCAGCAAGGGCAGCATGCGGCGGCGCATGCGTCCCGCTTATACCTGTCGCGACCCCACGGATACGGGGTAAAATGCTCATTAACCGCGTTGTTGGAGTCTGTCTCAGCGAAGCTGCAAACGACTCTCGCGGCTAGCGCCTTCCGAGCAGAGGCTCAGAGGCAAGCCTCGAGGAACGCCTGGTCGAACCCGAACTGGCGCGCCTTTTCCAGCGTGTACGGGCGCAATCCCATGGCGCGATATTCGCCGACGATCTTACCGTCGGCCGATTCGCTCTGATATTCGAACTTGAACAATTCCTGCGTCACGATGACCGGCCCTTCCATGCCGATCACCTCGGTGATGTTGGTCACGCGGCGGCTGCCGTCGCGCAAGCGCTTCACCTGGACGATCATGTCGACCGAATCGGCGATCTGGCGGCTGATCGCTTCCTTGGGGATCTTGATGTCGCCCATCAGCACCATGTTCTCCATACGGCCCAGGCATTCGCGCGGGCTGTTGGAGTGGAGCGTACACATCGATCCATCGTGACCGGTGTTCATCGCGGCGAGCAGGTCGAAACATTCCGACCCGCGAATTTCGCCGAGGATGATGCGGTCCGGCCGCATACGCAGTGCGTTCTTGACCAGGTCGCGAATGGTGATCTCGCCCTGGCCTTCGAGGTTGGCGGGACGGGTTTCGAGCGGCAGCCAATGTGGCTGCTGCAGCCGGAGTTCCGCCGCGTCCTCGATCGTCAGCACGCGCTCGCCCGGGTCGATCATCTTCGACAAGGCGTTGAGCATCGTCGTCTTACCCGAGCCGGTACCGCCCGAGATGACGACGTTGAACCGGCACGCGCCCGCGATCTTGAGCGCGGTCGCCATCTTCTGCGACATCGAGCCGAAGCCCGCCATCATGTCGAGTGTGATCGGCTTGTTGGAGAATTTACGAATCGAGATCGCGGTGCCGCGCAAGCTGAGCGGCGGCACGATTACGTTGACGCGGCTGCCGTCCTTGAGGCGGGCATCGGCCAGCGGCGTAGTCTGGTCGACGCGGCGGCCGACCGAGTTGCAGATGCGTTGCGCGATCTGGAACAGATGTTCCTCGTCGCGGAACTGGATCGGCGCGATTTCCAGCCGGCCCTTGCGTTCGATGAACGTCTGGTTGGGGCCGTTGACCATGATATCGCTGATATCGGGGTCGGCGATCAGCTCTTCCAACGGGCCCAGGCCGAGCAATTCGTCGACCAGCACCTTTTCGAGCGCGAATTGCTCGCGGCGGTTGAGCGTGAGTTTGAGCTCGGCGAGCACCTCGCCGATGATCGGGCGGAATTCCTCGGCCAGCTCGTCCTTGTTGAGCGTAGCGGCGGCCTCGGGATCGACGCGTTCGAGCAGGCGCGGCAGCACCTGTTCCTTGATCTTGTGGACCGATGCCTCGAACCCTTCCGCCTTCATACCGGCGGCTTCGCCACTGGAATTCTGGCGTTCGGTCAGGCGCGCCATCGCGTCGCCATTGCTGCCCGGCATATTGCCTGACTGGTCGGCGTCGATCTCGTTCGTATCGGGAAGCGGCGGGAATTGCTCGGCAGCATCCGCGGCGGGCTGGGCGCCCCCACCCTGCATCGGACGCGCTACGCCGAAGGCCGGCCGTGCGGCCTGCCCGGCACCCAATCCATTACGGCGTCCGAACGCGCTCATGCCCCTCGATCCTTCATGGTCAGGTCCGGTTCGTAGGGGCTAAGCTTTGACAATTTCCTAACCAAGCCGACGCCGGGCTAAGCTGGGTTTGGCGACGATAAGGGAGGCGACGATGCGTCGAACGATATTGTTCGGACTGGCATTGCTGACGACTGGGGCCGGATCGGCGCCGGTACCGGCGATGCCGGGTTGGCTAAGCGGATGCTGGAGCGAGCAGAAGGGCCCCAATTGGACCGAAGAATGCTGGACGAGCCCGCGCGCCGGCAACATGTTGGGAAGTGGCCGCAATGGGCGCGGCGACGACCTCCGGTCATGGGAAGCAATGCAGGTCGAGCGTCGGCAGGACGGCAAGCTCGTCTTCTACGGCTCGCCGAGAGGCGCGCCGCGCGTCGCCTTTCCGGAAATATCGTCAGGGCCGCGCGAGATCGTCTTCGCCAACCCGCAGCACGATTATCCGCAACGCATCCGCTATTGGCGCGAGGGCATGGACCTGGCGGCGGAAACCAGCCTGATGGACGGGACCAAGGCGTTTCGCTGGCGGTATAAGCGGCAGCTGGGAAGCTGAGGCTCTCCCCGTACGGCTAAAAACGCTTCCCCGGCGAAGGCCGGGGCCCAGCCGCGGTGAATTCTCGACGGCGGGGTGCCATCGCGTCGTCACGAAACTGGGCCCCGGCCTTCGCCGGGGAAGCGTTTAAACGCGGACTGGTTGGGTCCGATCCACCGGATACGACAAGGCCTGCCGCTCGTTGCAAGCAGCGGGCCTCGTCATTGGTCGTGAACAGCGGGTTTACCCAGCCTGCTCAGCCAGCACCGTCAGCCCGCTCGCCGATACTTCGGCGAAGCCGCCCTTGATCGGCACCAGCTCGGGCTCGGTTTTGTCGGCACGGTAGATCGCGAGGTTGCCGTCGCGAATCGTCGACATGAAGGGCGCATGGCCTTCCAGCACGCCGAAATCGCCTTCGGTGCCGGGCACGACGACCTGATAGACTTCCTCCGAACGGAGCAGCTTTTCGGGCGTGACGAGTTCGAAATGCAGCATTGCCTTATTCCTAAATCCCCTCTCCCCTTGTGGGAGAGGGAGGGGCCCGCTCGGCGCAGCCGAGTGGGAGGGTGAGGGGGCGAGCCGAAGGCTCGCGCGGCGCGAAAGCGCCGCTCCCCTCATCCAAGCTTCGCTAGGCGGCACGCCGCCAAGCTTCGCTATCCTTCTCCCACAAGGGGAGAAGAAAGGGAAACTTACGCCTCCGCGGCCATCTTCTCGGCCTTGGCGATGACGCCGTCGATGCCGCCGACCATGTAGAAGGCCGCCTCCGGCAGGTGATCGTATTCGCCGTTCACCACCGCCTTGAACGAGCGGATCGTGTCTTCGATCTGGACGAACTCGCCCGGGATGTTGGTGAACACCTCGGCGACGTGGAACGGCTGGCTGAGGAAGCGCTGGATCTTGCGGGCGCGGCTGACGGTGAGCTTATCCTCTTCCGACAGTTCGTCCATGCCCAGGATGGCGATGATGTCCTGCAGCGACTTGTACTTCTGCAGGATCGACTGGACCGCGCGCGCCGTCTCGTAATGCTCCTGGCCGACGATGCGCGGTTCGAGCACGCGGCTGGTCGAATCGAGCGGATCGACCGCCGGATAGATGCCGAGCTCGGAGATCGCGCGGTTGAGCACGGTGGTCGCGTCCAAGTGGGCGAACGAGGTGGCCGGCGCCGGATCGGTCAAGTCGTCCGCGGGGACGTACACGGCCTGGACCGAGGTGATCGAGCCCTTGTTGGTCGAGGTGATGCGTTCCTGGAGCGCACCCATGTCGGTCGACAGGGTCGGCTGATAGCCCACCGCCGACGGGATGCGGCCAAGCAAAGCCGACACTTCGGCGCCCGCCTGGGTGAAGCGGAAGATGTTATCGACGAAGAACAGCACGTCCTGGCCTTCGACGTCGCGGAAATATTCCGCGATGGTCAGGCCCGACAAAGCGACGCGGGCACGCGCGCCCGGCGGCTCGTTCATCTGGCCATAGACCAGCGCCACCTTCGATCCCTCGCTGACGGCATTGCCGTCGGCGTCCTTGGCGATGACGCCCGCGTCGAGGAATTCGTGATAGAGGTCGTTGCCCTCACGCGTGCGCTCGCCGACGCCGGCGAACACCGAGGTGCCGCCATGGCCCTTGGCGATGTTGTTGATCAGTTCCTGGATCAGCACGGTCTTGCCGACGCCGGCGCCGCCGAACAGGCCGATCTTGCCGCCCTTGGCGTAGGGCGCGAGCAGGTCGATGACCTTGATGCCGGTGACCAGGATCGAGCTTTCGGTCGACTGATCGACGAACAGCGGCGCGTCGGCATGGATCGGCGAGGTCTGCGTGGCGTTGACCGGGCCGCGCTCGTCGATCGGCTCGCCGATGACGTTGAGGATGCGGCCGAGCGTCGCCGGGCCGACCGGAACGCGGATCTGCGACCCGGTGTCGGTGACGTTCTGGCCACGGGTCAGACCCTCGGTCGAGTCCATCGCGATCGTGCGGACGGTGTTCTCGCCGAGATGCTGCGCGACTTCGAGGACCAGGCGGTTGCCGTTATTGTCGGTCTCGAGCGCCGAAAGGATCGCCGGCAGCTGATCGGGGAAGGTCACGTCGACGACCGCGCCGATCACCTGGCTGATGACGCCGACATTGTTGGTCGTCGCCTTGGGCGCAACTGTCGTCGTCGTGTCGGCCGGGGCGGCGGCCGCCTTGGTCGCGCGCGGCTTGCGAGCGGGCTTCTCTGCAGTCGGGGCGTTGCTAGCCATCGTCTTTACCTTCTTCCTCAATCGTCATCCCAGCGAAAGCTGGGATCTTATGCGGCTCGAGACCCCAGCGTGCGCTGGGGTGACGGCCTAGAAACTCAGAGCGCCTCGGCGCCCGAAATGATTTCCACCAACTCGGTGGTGATCGCGGCCTGACGGGCGCGGTTATACTGGATCGACAGCCGCTTGATCAGGTCGCCGGCATTGCGCGTGGCATTGTCCATCGCGGTCATCTTGCTGCCCTGCTCCGACGCCGAATTCTCGCGCATCGCGCGGAACAGCTGGATCGCGACGTTGCGCGGCAGCAGGTCGGCGAGGATGTCTTCCTCGTCGGGCTCATATTCGACCGCGGCCGAAACATCCGTCGCGTCGGCGGCGACGTCGGGGATCTTGACCGGGATGATCTGCTGTTCGGTGGGCTCTTGCGTCAGAACCGACTTGAAGTTCGAGAAGAACAAATGCGCGACGTCGAACTCGCCGGCCTTGAACCGCGCGATCAGATCGTCGGCATAGCCGCGCGCATCGGTGAAGCCGAGCTTGTCGAGCGCGCCGGGCTCGATCGAGTGAATGAAGTCGTTGGGGTACAAGCGGTTGAGCACCGCGCGGCCCTTCTTGCCGATCGTGTAGAACTTGACGGTCTTGCCCTCGGCGATCAACTCGGCGGCACGGCGCCGCGCGAGGCGGGCGATATTGGTGTTGAACGCGCCGGCCAGGCCCTTGTCCGAGGTTGCGACGACGAACAGGTGTACCTGATCCTTGCCGGTGCCGGCGAGCAGCTTGGGCGAAGACGGGCCGACGGTGACCTTCGAGGCGATGCTCGCGACCACCTTTTCCAGCCGCTCGGCATAAGGGCGGCCGGCCTCGGCCGCTTCCTGCGCACGGCGCAGCTTGGCGGCGGCGACCATCTTCATCGCCTTGGTGATCTTCTGCGTCGACTTCACCGAGCCGATGCGGATCTTGAGGGCCTTAAGTGACGCCATCTTCTTCTTTCTCGCGCTCCTGCGAAAGCAGGAGCCCAGGGTAATCGAGCGAGTCGCTTGCGACTCTGGGCTCCTGCTTGCGCAGGAGCACTAATCGTTAGGCAAACGTCTTGCCGAAGGCGTCGAGCGCGGCCTTGAGCTGATCGCGGACGTCGTCCTTCAGATCCTTGCTGTCGCGGATCGACTTCAGGATATCGGCATGGTTCGCGCGCATGTCGGCGAGCATCGCCGCTTCGTAGCGCACCACGTCCTGCGTCGCGACCGCATCGAGATAGCCCTGCGTGCCCGCGAAGATCGACACCGTCTGCTCCTCGAACGGCAGCGGGCTGAACTGCGGCTGCTTGAGCAGCTCGGTCAGGCGCGCGCCGCGGTTGAGCAGCTTCTGGGTCGAGGCGTCGAGGTCCGAACCGAACTGCGCGAACGCCGCCATCTCGCGATACTGGGCGAGCTCGAGCTTGATCGAGCCCGACACCTTCTTCATCGCCTTGGTCTGCGCGGCCGAGCCGACGCGCGACACCGACAGGCCGACGTTGATGGCGGGACGGATGCCCGCGAAGAACAGGTCGGTCTCGAGGAAGATCTGGCCGTCGGTGATCGAGATCACGTTGGTCGGGATGTACGCCGACACGTCGCCCGCCTGGGTTTCGATGATCGGCAGCGCGGTCAGCGATCCGCCGCCCATCGCGTCCGACATCTTGGCGGCGCGCTCGAGCAGGCGCGAGTGGAGATAGAAGACGTCGCCCGGATAGGCTTCGCGGCCCGGCGGGCGGCGCAGCAGCAGCGACATCTGGCGATAGGCGACGGCCTGCTTCGACAGATCGTCGAACACGATCAGCGCGTGCATGCCGTTGTCGCGGAAATATTCGCCCATCGCGGTGCCGGTATACGGCGCCAGGAACTGCAGCGGGGCGGGCTCCGACGCGGTCGCGGCGACCACGATCGAATATTCCATCGCGCCGTTCTCGGTCAGCGTCTTGACCAGCTGGGCGACGGTCGAGCGCTTCTGGCCGACCGCGACATAGACGCAGTACAGCTTCTTCGATTCGTCGTCGCCGGCATTGACCGTCTTCTGGTTGATGAAAGTGTCGATCGCGACGGCCGACTTGCCGGTCTGGCGGTCGCCGATGATCAGCTCGCGCTGGCCGCGGCCGACGGGAACGAGCGCGTCGATCGCCTTAAGGCCCGACTGCATCGGCTCCGACACCGACTGGCGCGGGATGATGCCCGGCGCTTTCACTTCGACGCGGCTGCGCTTCTCGGCGACGATCGGGCCCTTGCCGTCAATCGGGTTGCCGAGACCGTCCACCACGCGGCCGAGCAGGCCCTTGCCGACGGGCACGTCGACGATGGTGCCGGTCCGCTTGACGACGTCGCCTTCCTTGATCTCGGCGTCCGAGCCGAAGATCACGACGCCGACATTGTCGGCTTCGAGGTTGAGCGCCATGCCCTGCACGCCATTGGCGAACTCGACCATCTCGCCCGCCTGGACGTTGTCGAGGCCGTGGATGCGGGCGATGCCGTCACCGACGCTCAGCACCTGGCCGGTTTCCGAGACCTCGGCCTCGGTGCCGAAATTGGCGATCTGGTCCTTGATGACCTTCGAGATTTCTGCGGCGCGGATGTCCATGTTCTAAACCTTCAGCCTTTCATCGCGTGCGCGAGGGTATTGAGACGGGTACGGATCGAGGAATCGATCATCTGCGACCCGATACGAACGACCAGGCCGCCGAGCAGCGACTGATCCACATTCAGTTCGACGGCGACCTCGCGGCCGACGCGCTGGCGGAGCTGCTGCTTGAGCTCGCTCACCTGCGCCGCCGACAGCGGATGCGCGGAAGTCACTTCCGCCGTGGTCTCGCCGCGATAGCGCGACGCCAGGCCACGAAACGCGCGGATGATCGCCGGCAACTGGCCGAGACGCCGGTTGTGCGCGAGCACGCCCAGGAAGCTGGTGGTCGTCGCGTCGAGCTTCATCACGCCGGCCGCGGCGGCGACCGCCTTGGCGGCGTCGAGTCGGCCGATCAGCGGGCTGGTGGTCAGCGTCTTGAAGTCGGCCGATTCGGCCAGCGCCTGGCGGATCGTCGCCAGACTCGCTTCGACCGTATCGATCGACTTCGATTCGCGGGCGAGCTCGAACAGCGCGGTTGCGTACCGTCCGCCTAAGCTCGCTTGAATACCGCCGGATTGCTCCACGCGATGATGGTCCTTTTCAAAAGGGTATGTGGCCCCATACGAAAAGAGGGCAGCCCTGAGGCGCCCTCTATGGGTTGGCGCGCGACTAGCATCGGGGGGGCGGGGATGCAACCCGGTGCTTTAGGATGAGGCAGCCATCGGACGTTTGACGGGGACTCCGATATACCCCTCTCCCGCTCGCGGGAGAGGGGTAGGGGGCACGAGAGGGCGAATTTCGCCTATCCGTGCTTGACCGATGCAGCGAGGAAGTGTGCAAAAGCGCATATAGGGGTGCCCGATGGACGTCGAACTCGCCGAAGAACGCGTACTGATCCTCGCCGACCGGTTCACCATGGACCATGCCGAGGGGCGCGCCTGGACCAAGCGGACCGACGCGTTCGGGACGATGGCGAAGATCACCGGATTCCTGTCGCGCCCCAAGGACGAAGACTATGAAGTGATCTATCGCGAGCGCCGATTGCAGCCCTTTTTCCGGATCGGCTGCACCGCGACCATGACCTATGAGCGGCACAAGGACTATAAGGTCGCGGTCGACGCCAACGTCACCAAGGTCGAGATCGATGGCAAGGCGCATGAGGTCACCGCGGGCACCTATACGCTGACCGGCACCGAAACCTGCCACGACGAGATCCACCGTGAAGTCTATTACGACGCGATCAACGGCAGCCCGGATGCGACTGCCGCGCAGTATCTGCAGCATGAGGCAAAGGTCATCGACGCCAAAGGGCTCGCCAAGGCGGCAGCCGACGGCGCGGTGGTGGTGCCGCCAACGGCCAAGGCGTCGACGCTGGTGCGCGACGTGCTGGCGAGCTCGATCGAGCGGATCGAGGCCGACAAGGTGCTCGAGGAGAAGCTCTCGCTCCATCACATCGATCTCTACTACCGCCCGGTCTATGCGTTCCGCTATCGCTGGCAGGGCAAGGAAGCGGTGGTCGAGTTCGACGGCGTGACCGGCGAGACGCGGACCGGCGGCAGCACATTCGAGCAATTCCTCGGGCACAAGATCGACGCCGAATTCCTGATCAATGCCGGGGTGGAGGCAGCGGGCATCTTCATCCCCGGCGCGCGGCTGGCCGAGATCGTCATCTCGAAGAGCATGAAGGCGCGGGAAAAGAAGAAATAGTACCTTGCGACGGCACCGGCATCAGGAAATCACTTCCGACATGGTGCAGCCGTGATTAGAAATCGCCGATAGGGGACGCAGCACTTGGGGGAATCATGAAATCTATGTTCGCGGCATTGATCGTATCGACGTCGCTCGTAGCGACCTCGGCGCCGGCATCCGATACGCGAACGGCAGACTTCCGGGTCGGTGGAGTGTCGTTCTCGGTGCCGATTCCGGACGGTTATTGCCTGCCCTCGGGCAAGATGGCCGATATCGCGCAATTGCTGGCGGCGGGTGACACGGTCAACACGACTGATCTCATGCTCACCCGATGCGATGGAGAAGTGCCAAAAGGAGCGAACGACTATACCTTCGTAAAAACGCCTTCAGCTGCCCTTTTGGCCACAGTCGATCGCACGACGCTGCTGGCGCAGCTAGGTGTCGCTTTCGGCAAGACACTTGATACCAAGAGTTGGCGGGATACCGCTGCCAAGTCCATGTCCGACATCACCGGCACCAAGATCGATATCAGCGGCACCTTCGCGCCGCGAGGCAAAGACGATATGTGCGGTTATATGGCCGGCGTCCTCCATTACGATACGCCGGTGATCAGCTACGACCAGCCCATCGCGGTGTGCATTACGGCCATAGGCGGTCGGATACTTTCGATCTTTCGGGCGGGTACGAAGTCTGACGAGGCGGGCATTCTATCGCTAATGCGCGAAACCCGCGCGCTTGCGCAGACGATCAAGCCGATCAAGTCATCCTGACGCGGGCGAGCAGCGCTCTGACACCGAAATGATAAAAACGATCGCGATCCGCTCGCTGATCGCGGCGGCGCTGATCTATGTCGCCATCGTCGGGTTGCTCTACACCTTCCAGCGGCGGCTGATCTATCCCGGCTGGTATTTCGGGACGGCGGCAGTCCATCCCGATCACGGCGGTTATCGCGATGTCGAGGTGATCACCTCGGACGGTCTGCGCGGGCGGCTGCTCTATCATCCGCCGCAGGCCGGCAAGCCTGTGATCCTGTTCTTCCACGGCAATGGCGATTCGGTGCTGGGCAGCGTGGTTGCGATGCGCTCGCTGGTGGCCGCCGGCTATGGCGCGGTGCTGCCCGAATTTCGCGGGTTCAATGGCGCACCCGGCGTTCCCGACGAGCAAGGGCTCTATCGCGACGCGCGCGCGTCGCGCGCGTGGATGACGGCCAATGGCATCGGCGCCGACCGGACCGTCATTATCGGCTATTCGCTCGGCACCGGCGTCGCCGCTCAGATGGCGCTGGAGCGCGTGCCGCGCGCGCTGATCCTGGTCGCGCCTTATGCCAGCATCGCCCATGTCGTCGCCGCCCGCTTCTGGTGGCTTCCGGCCGATCTGCTGGTCAGCGAGCGGTTCGACACCGCGGCCAAGATCGGCCGCATTTCATGCCCGATCCTGCTGATCCATGGCGCGACCGACACGACCATTCCTCCGGGGAACAGCGCCGCCCTGAAAGCGCTGCGCCCAGATGCCGATCGCCTGCTCTTTCCGGGCGCTGGGCATGAGGTGGTGTTCAGGCAGCCCGCCCAGGCGCTGATCACGCGTTGGCTCGCCGCGCACGGGCTCTGATCTCTGGCCGCGCGCGGCACGATTACTTATGAGCGCACCATGACTCACGCCACGCTCTCATCCGCGGCGCGCCACGCCGAGCTCCACGCCGCCGAGGGCCTTGGCCTGGCGTTGTTGGACCGAATCGAGGCGCTCGGACTGATCAAGGCCGGCCGCACCGAGCGCGAGGTCGAGCAGGACATCTATGCCCTCGCGCGCGACGAATTCGGGGTCGAGAAGCATTGGCACAAACGCATCGTCCATGCCGGGGTCAATGGCCTTGCCACCGCGCGCGAGAACCCGCCGGTGCTGACGATCGCCGAGGACGATCTGGTGTTCCTCGATCTCGGCCCGGTGTTCGACGATTGGGAAGCCGATATCGGCCGCTCCTATGTCGTCGGCAACGATCCCGACAAAATCCGCCTGGTTGCCGACCTCCCGGTCCAGTTCGACAAGGTCAAAGGGCAGTTCGACGCCCGTCCCGATATCACCGGTGCCGAGCTCTACGCTTTCGCATGTGACAGCGCGGCGGCGGCGGGTTGGCGGTTCGGCGGCGTCATCGCCGGGCATGTCGTCGGCGAATTCCCGCACGCGCATCTGCCCGGCGACAAGGATTTCTACCGGATCAACCCGGAGAACACGACCCGGCTCCGCGACCCCGACCCCAATGGCAATGAGCGCTTCTGGATCCTCGAAATCCATCTGGTCGATCCGGCCGGGCGCTATGGCGGGTTTTACGAGCGGCTGATGTCCTGACCCGGCTTGTCCGCGATACTGCCGCTGCCTAAGGCGGGCCAATGAAAGGCACCACGCTCCGCAGCCTGCGCCAATGGCACCACCTTATCGGTGTGTTCCTCGCCCCCGCGATCCTGTTCTTCGCGTTTAGCGGGTTGATCCAGGTGCTGGGGTGGCAGGACCAGCGCAACCCGCCACCTGCCGGCTGGGTCTCGGCGATCGCCGGAATCCACAAGAAACAGGCATTGCCCAAGCCGCGCCCGGCCGAACCAGCGCGCAAACCGGCGGCAGCGGCGCGGCTCGGCAGCGGCGGTCACGATGCGGACGCTTTCACGCCGCTCAAGATCTTCGCGCTGCTGACCGCAATCGGTTTGTTCGTCACGACGCTGATCGGCCTGACCATCGCCTTGGGCACGCGCAATATGCGCCGCAAGTCACTCATTGCATTGGCACTCGGCATCGTCGTGCCGGTCGTCCTGTTGCTGGCGTGACGATGGCTCTTGACCGCCAGCCGCATCTGCTCGGCGACCTGATTGAGTTGCGCCCCGCGGCTCCCGACGATTTCGACGCCTTGTTCGCGGTCGCCAGCGATCCGCTGATCTGGGAAGTCCATCCTGCGCATGATCGCTGGCAGAAGCCGGTGTTCCGCCGCTTCTTTGCCGATGGCCTCGCCTCGGGCGGGATGCTGGTGGCGATCGACCGCGCGAGCGGCGCAGTGATTGGCAGCTCGCGCTACGATTTCGGCCGCGCCGAGGCCGATGAAGTGGAGATCGGCTGGACCTTCCTCGCGCGGACGCATTGGGGCGGGCGCTATAATGGCGAGATGAAGCGGTTGATGCTCGATCATGCCTTTACCGGCGTGTCGCGGGCGATGTTCATGATCGGCGAGACCAATGTCCGCTCGCGCCGCGCGGTCGAAAAGATCGGCGGCAAGCTGACCGATCGGCGCCATCAGGCCCAGATGGCGGGCAAGCCCGTGACTCACGTGATCTACACGATCGATCGGGCCGCCAAGGCGGGGTAATCCCGCTTTCGCTTTGGCCGCAAACGCCGGGATGTGGGGAAGTGCGCGGGCGCCTACATAGGCTGCATGACGACCGAAACCCCCATCGATATCGACGCCGCCTGGGCGGCCTTCGAGGCTCGCGACCGCGCGCAGGACGGACGCTTTGTCGTCGCGGTCAGGACGACCGGCATCTATTGCAAGCCGAGCTGCCCGGCGCGGCATCCGCGGCGCGAGAATGTCGAGTTCCATCGCGACCCGGCCGAAGCGCGAGCCGCCGGGTTCCGTGCCTGCCTGCGCTGCAAGCCCGACGAGGTCGGCCGCGGTCGCGTCGCCGTGGCCAATGCCATCGCGCTGCTCGAAGCGGCGGAGGACGCCATACCGCTCGAGGAACTGGCGGCGGAGGTTGGCTATGCCCCGCACCATTTCCATCGCTTGTTCAAGCGCGCTACCGGCGTGACTCCCGCGGCCTATCTCCGCGGCCTGCGCGCGACCCGCGTGGCGCAGGCGCTGAAGGAAGAGGCGTCGGTCACCAACGCGATCTACGAGGCGGGCTATTCGGCGCCGAGCCGTTTCTATGAGGGCGGCGCCAAGCGCCTCGGCATGACACCGAGCGCCTGGCGGCAGGGTGGGGCGGGCGTGACGATCCGCTGGACGATCGCCGATACCAGCCTGGGCAAGCTGCTGATCGCGGCTACCGACAAGGGGCTGTGTCGGGTCGCGTTCGACGAAGATGCGCTCGCGCTCGCCCGGCATTTCCCCAAGGCCGAGATCGTCCCCGGCGGCGCGGCGCTCGCCGACCTCGCCGAGCGCGTCGTCGCCAAGGTCGAATCGCCCGATCGCGACCAGAACCTGCCGATAGATGTCCAGGGCACCGCGTTCCAGGAAGCGGTTTGGCAAGCGCTGCGCGATATTCCCGCTGGAGAGACGCGATCCTATGCCGAACTCGCCGCCATCGCCGGCAGTCCCAAGGCGGTGCGCGCCGCGGGCAGCGCGTGCGGCGCCAACCATGTCGCGGTGGTGATCCCCTGCCACCGCGTCCAGCGCAGCGACGGGTCGATGGGTGGCTATGCCTATGGAGCCGAGCGCAAGGCCGTTTTGCTCGATCGCGAAGGAGTGAAGTAATGGCGTATGTCATCCGCGGGCTCGACCCCGCCCCGTTCAAGCCGCTCTATGGATTGAGCGATGGCGAGCTCGCCGCCTTCGGTGCGGTGCGTCGGCGCGCCGACGAGAAGCCCGGTTTTCCGTGCCGCGTGACGCTCGAGGACGCCGAGCCGGGGGAGGATCTGATCCTGATCAATTACCAGCACCTGCCGGTCGATAGTCCCTATCGCGCGACCTATGCGATTTTCGTTCGCGAAGGCGCCGAGCGGGCAGCGGAGTATCGCGACGCCGTGCCCGAGCAGCTATCGTGCCGCCTGCTCGCATTGCGCGCGTTCGATGCCGAGGGAATGTTGCTGAAGGGCGACGTGATGGACGGCAGTGAGCTGGCCGAGGCGATAGACCCTTGGCTCGAAGATCCGAACGTCGCCTATCTCCAGGCGTATAATGCCCGTCCAGGCTGCTTCGCGGCACGGATTGACCGAGCCTAAATATTGTCGTCACCCCCGCGCACGCGGGGATGACGATGAAGAGTCGGCGTCTACTTCTCCGGCCTTTTAACCCCCGGCCGCGCCACGGCGTACATCGCCCAGGCATTGTCCTTCATCAGCGCCATCTTGTCGTCGCCGCGGGCATAGAGGTCGAAATGCGTCTTATCGGGCAGATAGGTGAAGCTCGCCTTGATCCCCGCCTTGGCCATCGCCGCATCGAGCAGATGCGCTGCACCATCGAGATAGAAAGTGTCGGCGGTACCGACCGTGAGGTGGATCTTGCCGTCGAGATCGGATTTCAGCGCCGCGGCGTCGCGCGTGACGATATTGGCAACGTCGTAATTGTCGTGCCAATAGGCCACCACCGCCGGATCGATCTTGCCGGTCGCGCGGTCGAAGACCGGTACCGGTTGGCCATCGGCACCGCGCGGGCTGAACACCCATTCGAACGAGGCGATTTGCCCGCCATAGGGGCCCAACACCGCTTCGGCGCGCGCGAATTGCTCCATCGTCGCGATCACCTTGCCGTGGTCGCGGACCAGCGGGAACGGCTGGCCTTTGGCATCGCGGTAGAAATTCGCGTTCGGCGCGTAGAGGTCGATATTGGTGAAGTTGTGGAAGTCGCTCGGATCGGGCGAGGTCGGCCAGCTGCCGCCGAACAGCTTTGGATAGCGAACCTGCAGCCAGAGCGTCGACCAACCGCCCGAACTATGTCCGGTCAGGAACCGCCCGCCGGGCCTGGCGTCCATCGCATATTGGCGTTCGAGCGCGGGGATCAGCTCCTCGGTCAGTGCCTTGCCCCAGGGGCCATTATTGACCGAATCGGCGAATTCGTTGGTCCCGGTCGCACCGCTATGATCGAGGAACACCCAGATCATCGGCGGCAACGAATGATCGGCCATCATTGCCGAGATTCGCGCGCCCTGCATCCGCTCCGACGCGAGCGTCCCGCCGAAGCCGCTGTCCGAATAGACGGTGGGGAATTTGGTCTTGCCGTCATAGCCGGGCGGCAGTGCGATCCAGCCGCGGATCGATGTCGGCGTTCCGCGGAACGTGGTCAGGGCGGTGCTCTGGAAATCGATCGGCTTGAGCTGGGATAGCGCGGTCTCGACTTGCGGTCGCTCGCTGGCCGGCAGCCGTCCGAGCATTGCTGCGGGATCGCTTGCCGGCACGACGCTATCGAGCGCGATCGTCGGCAGCTTGCCGGGCAAAGTAACCTCGACGACCTCCGATACCAGGTCGCCGGCGTCGCGGCCGCCGTAATTGTAATTATGGTTGCGATCGAGCACCGCCTGGACGCGATAGGTGCCGGGCGGCAGGCTCGATAGCGGCGCCGGGAAAGCGTCGGTCTCGCCGTCGATCTGCGCGACTGTGGTGGGACCGAGGTCGCTCACCTCGCGTGCTGCGATCGACGCGCCGGTGGGCTCGAACGGAGAGAAATCGACCGCGTCCGCCGGCTTGGCGTCGGGCTTGGCTTTTTCGGCGAAGACGATCAGTCGCCCCGAGAAATGATCGCCCAGCGCGGCCGCCACGGTCACCGGGATGACCACCGGGGAAGCGGGCGTGTCGGCCGCGCCGATCAATGCCAGGCAGGCCAATACCGCAAGTCGCTTCATCGCAATCCCCCAATGTCCGACGGCGACGCTCGGGCTATCGCCCTCGCACAGCCGACCTGTCCAGTAAGTCAATCTCGTCGCTCGTTACCTGACCTGCTTGCGCAATACACCTCCTGCGTTAGGCTGCCTCACTCAATTTGAGGAAGGCGGCCGCATGCGACCGATCGAGCCGAACACGCCCCCAAACAGCCCGGTATGGCGGGTCATCCATCACCCGATGATGCTACTGTTGCTCAGCGTGCCGATGATTTTCGCCTGCGCGATCCTGAGCAGCGCGGTGGGCCATATGTTGAAGGCCAGCCACAGCGATATTGGCGGAGTCGCGGCCGCGGTGATCGGGGCGGCGATCTTCTTCGGTGCCTATTGGGCCTTCGTTCGCTTCGTCGAGCGCCGCCCGGTCGATGAATTCGCCTTTCGTCCGGCGCTGCCCGAGCTAGCCATCGGCATTGCCGGCGGGATCGCGATCCTGGCGACGATCGTCGGCGTGATGGCGCTTCTCGGGGCCTATCGCGCGATCGGCTATAACGGTCCCGAAATACTGGCGCTGCCCCTGGCGATCGGCATCTTTCCCGGATTCAGCGAGGAGATTGCGTTGCGCGCCTTGTTCTTCCGGCTGTTCGAACGATGGCTGGGAAGCTGGGCGGCGCTCTTTTTGTCGGCGTTCTTCTTCGGCTTCGGCCACATCTTCAATCCCAGTGCGACCTGGGTCGCGGCGGTCGGGATCGCGTTCGAAGCCGGGATCCTGCTTGCCGCGCTCTACATGATCACGCGGCGGTTGTGGATGGCGGTCGGACTGCACGCCGCGTGGAATTTCGCCGAGGGCGGCATCTTCGGCACGCCCGTCTCGGGGCTGCAGGTTCCGGGATTGCTGCGTCCCTGGATCGGTGGGCCGGAACTCGTCACCGGGGGCAGTTTCGGGCCGGAAGCGTCATTGCCGGCCATGGCAGTCGCGACGATGGTCGGCGCTGCCCTGCTCTACGTCGCCTGGCGACGCGGCCAGTTCATCGCGCCGTCCTGGGTGCGCCGCCGATAGGGACCTAAGGCGCCGTCGAGCAGGAATAAACCAGCTTCTCGCTATAGGTGGTCGGCAAGGCGGCGCGGATCGACTGCTGTTGCACCATCAGATTGTTGCGCGCGCCGGCATCGGCGCTGCATTGCTTGAGCGGGCTCTGCGCGCGCACCTTGCGCGCGGCGTCCATCTGCACCGCGCTCAGGAAATAGCGATAGGCGGTGTAGGTGCGCGTCTCGGGGTCGAATTGCAGTACCGATACGGTCTGCTCGTCGTTCGGCACCAGCACGCGCGTCCATTTGCCGTTGTCATCGGCATATTGCGTCTTGCCGTTCAAGCACCCGTCCTGCCCCCAATCGAGGTTGACATCGGCGGTGGCCGACACCGTCACGCGGCTGCGGTCGGGTTGGAACTTGCACACCATCTTGCCCAACGGGCCTGCCGCCGCCGTCGCAGCTGCCGGAGTCGCGACGGGCACCGCGAAGCCCGGGGGCAGCATCGGCTCCTCGCTCGGCCGCAACAGAAAGACGATGATCGCCGCGACGATCAGCACGCCGCCGGCCGACCCGGCCCAGATTGCCTCGCGCTGTCGTCCGCGCGAATAGAGCAAACCGCCGCCACCAGCCGTCAACGCGCCGAGCACGAGCAGCAACGCCGAGATCGCCATGACATTCTCGCTCGCGCGCTGCGCATTGAGCCGCGCGGCCTCGATCGCTTGCTGGCGGCTGGCCTGCTCGCGGGCGGCGGAGTCGCGCCGCGATGCATCGGCCGCCTCGCGCGCTGCGGAGTCCGCCGCCTCATCGGCGCTCAGCCGGGCTTCGAGGCTCATGCAGGGAATGTCGACGGCGTTGAACGCCTGCTTGTGCTCGCGCAGGAAACCGGCAAGCTCGCTTTCCGCGATCGCAAAGGCGAAATTGGCATCGCCATCCTCGCCGCGGGTGATCGCCGAATTGACTCCCATCACCCGGCCGCAGCGATCGAGCAGCGGCCCGCCCGAATTGCCGCGCGAAATGCTCGCGCTGTGGAGCAGCACGTTGATGCCTTCGATATTGCGGCTGGCCGACAGCGACCCCTCCGACCGCACCGGCGCCAGCGGCTTGATATAGTCCGCCGCCGATTGCGCGGTCGCCAGGTCGACATTGCCCGGATAGCCGAGCGAGACCAGCCCCATGCTGTCGTCCGGCGCGCCCGTATACAGCGTTGCCACCGGCAGCGCGCCACCGGTGAATTCGATCAGCGCCAAGTCACGCTTCGTGTCGATCGCGACGACGCGGCCCTGATACGATTTGGACCCTTCGGAGGGCACCACGCCGATCACGACATTGTCGGGATATTTCTGCGCGAGCTCGACGACATGCGCGTTGGTGACGATCCGGTTTGGTCCGACCGCGAAGCCCGAGCCATGGCCGAACCCGACCACTTCCTGATCGACGATAGCGATCGTGACGACCCGAACGACGCTACGTGATGCCGCCGCGATATCGTCGGCACGCGCGTGCGGCGCGACGACCATTGCCGCCACCATCAGCGACAATAGGGCAATCAGTCGCCGCATGGCTGTCATTGCGAGCACTTCAAGAACATGCCAGCGCCATGACAGAAAGCGTGGGCGAGATACAGGGCTGTTCGCAGCAACGTGTCGGATCAGGAGCCCTTCTTGCCCTTGTCGTCGTCCTTGACCTCCAATGCTTTAATCGCGCCGGGCAGATCGTTCGCCTCCATCGCGGCAAGCGCCTTCTGCGCTTTGGCTGCGACCTTTTTCTCTTCGGCGGCATAAGCGACCGGCGCCAGGGCGACCTTCGCATATTTGACGTTGCCCTGTAGCAAGAACACGCGGCCCGCCACCAGGCGCAGTTCGCTGTCGTAGGGCGCCAGCGCATAGGCGTAGATCAGCGCCTTGTCGGCATTCTCGGTCGGCTTCTGACCGGCCTTAGCAAAGCTTTTGTAATATTCGTAAAGTGGCGCCGGATCCTCCGTGTCGACCTTGTTCGCCATCAGGAACCAGCGACGTATCCCCTGCCATTTGGCGGCGTCGGTAACCTTGTTGCGCGATGCGATCTCGGCCTGGGCCAGCCCCTTGTAAATCAGTGCGTGGATCGATTTCGGGTCGGCGGCCATCGCGCGATCGGCCGCAGCCTCGGCCAATGCGAAACCCTCGAGCGCCTTCGGATCGCCCTTCTTGAAACCCACGGACGCGAGGTCGAACTCGGCCTCAGCTAGCTCGTTCTGCGCGGCAGCGTCATTGGGATAGGCGGCGGCGAGGCGGCGTGCCATCGCGGCGACGTTCGCGGCGTCCTTCTCGGACACGCCCGCCTTCGATTCGATCAGAGCGGGCATGATCGCCGCCTGACCTGCGCTCAATGGTGTCATGGTGACGTCACCGATCGGCAGTTCGTTCTTGGTGAAACGCGCCGACGGATATTTGGACTGCTTGGCCCAGACATCCATCTTGGCGTCAAGCGTATTCGGATTGCCGATGAAGCGTGCCGCCTCGCTGGCCGGCTTACCCTCGTTGATCGCGCCGATATAGTTGGCGAGATCCTTGCGTCGATCCGGATCGAAGGTGAGGTAGTGAACCAGCAGCCAGCCGCGGCTGTAGACCGCGTCCCGGCTGCCATAGGACATCCTGTCCGATGGCAGCGCCTTGAGCAGGTCGGGCGCGGGCATCAGCCCCGAATTACCGATCGTCCAGCGGCGATATATCGGGTTCGCGCCGAACGTGACGCTTTGATCCGCGCCGACGATCGCTGTTGCGTGCAACTCGGCGAAGCCCTCGACGAACCAATAGGGAAATCCGGCGTCGGCCCAGTGGAGGAACATCCAGTGATGGGCATATTCGTGGAACAGAATGGCCTGGGGTGAGAGGTCGCCGCCATTGTCGGTACGCGGCGTGAAGGCGACCGAGCCGCTCGCCTGGGGATTGTAGAAGCCGGCGACACCGGGGGCGGACAGCTTCTGGATCTCACCCACGCTATCGACAACGAAGATCGTGACGCGTGATGCAGGGCCGCGTTTGAGTTGCGGCGCGACGTGCCAGACGCTCATCGCCTTTTCGAAGCGTTCGAGCTTCTCGGTGAACGCCTTGACCTTTTCCGGACTGTCGTTGTCATAGACGATGAAATGTTCTGAGCTGGCCTTGTACCAGGCAGCATTGGCCGCGCCAGGCAGCGTTGCGACGAGTGCGGTTGCGGCAAGCAGTACTTTGCGAAACATCGATTTTCCCCCGAACGACCCCGTCGCCCGCGGTAATCCTATCGCGCCCTTCAGACAAAGCTATAGGGATCAACGTCCACAATGACGCGAACCTTGGATGGCCAATCTAGGCCGCCGAGCCAGGCGCGGATCACGTCCTGGACGTCGAGTCCGCGCCGCGCGTGGATCAACAGGCGATAGCGATGGCGCCCACGCAGCATCGCCAGGGGCGCGGGCGCGGGGCCATAGACATCCATCCCCTCGACCCGCGGTGCGGTGCGCCCGACGAGCTTGGCAATGTCATGAGCCGCCGACTGATCCTCCGAACTGACGACGATCGCGGCGTAGCGACCGAACGGCGGTGCGCCTGCCTCGCGCCGCGCGTCGGTTTCGGCCGCGGTGAAGGCATCTGCGTCGCCGGACACCAGGGCTTCCATGACCGGCGCCTTCGGATCGTGGGTCTGGATGAAGACGTGGCCCGGTTTCTCGCCGCGTCCGGCGCGTCCCGCCACCTGCATGATCTGCTGGAACGTCCGTTCGGCCGCGCGCAAATCGCCGCCGCCGAGTCCGAGATCGGCATCGATCACCCCGACCAGGGTCAGATTGGGGAAATGATAGCCCTTGGTGACGAGCTGGGTGCCGATCACGATGTCAATCTCATGCGCTTCCATCCGCTTGACGAATTCGGCGGCCTTGGCCGGAGACCAGATCGTGTCGCTGGTGACGATCGCGGTGCGCGCCTCCGGCCATAAAGCGGCGGCCTCGTCGGCGATGCGTTCCACACCCGGTCCGCACGCGACCAGCGAATCCTCTTCCTTGCATTCGGGGCATGCGCGCGGCGTCGGCATGACGTGGCCGCAATGGTGGCAACTCAGCCGCCGGACCAACCGATGCTCGACCATCCAGGCAGTGCAATTGGGGCATTGGAAGCGATGCCCGCATGTCCGGCACAAGGTCAGCGGCGCGTAGCCGCGGCGGTTGAGGAAGAGGAGGGCCTGCTCGCCGCGCGCCAAGGTCTCGTCGATCGCCTTGACCAATTTGGGCGCGATCCAGCGGCCGCGTTCGGGCGGGTCCAGCAACAGGTCGATTGCCTCGATATCGGGCATCTCCGCGGCGCCGTAGCGGCCGGGCAGCTTTACCTCGGCATAATTGCCGATCTCGACCTGCTGGCGCGTCTCGATCGCCGGGGTGGCGGTGGCGAGGACGACCGGAATATGCTCGAACTTGCCGCGCATCACCGCGACGTCACGCGCATGGTAATGCACGCCTTCTTCCTGCTTGAAGCTGGTCTCGTGCGCCTCGTCGACCACGATCAGGCCGAGATTTGAATAAGGCAGGAACAATGCCGAGCGCGCACCGACCGTGACCAGCGCCTGGCTGGTTGCGATCGCGCGCCAAGCGCGCCGCCGCTGCGACTGGCGCAGCCCCGAATGCCACGCAACCGGTTCGCAGCCGAAGCGCGCGGTGAAGCGCTGGAGGAAGGGCTCGGTCAGCGCGATTTCGGGTAGGAGGACCAAGGTCTGGCGTCCGGCGCGGATGGCGGCGGCGATCGCCTCGAAATAGACTTCGGTCTTGCCCGATCCGGTGACGCCGTCGAGCAGCGTCGGCTTGAAGGCGCGCGCGGTAACGTCGCTGGTCAGCACGTCGGCGGCGCGCTGCTGTTCTTCGGACAGAATTGGGACGTCGTGATCGGGATCTGGCACGGGGAAGGGACTGTCGATATCGACCTCGACCGCCTCGATCGCCCCGACCTTGACCAGTCCGCGGATCACCCCGTCGGACACGTCGGCGATCGTCGCCAATTCGCGGACGAGACCCTGGCGGTCGCCGATCCGCTCCAATGCCTGCGCGCGCTGCGGTGTCAGCCGTTCGGGGACGTGTCCGGTCGGGCGGTATTCGGTGACCGTGCGCGCGCCTTCGAGCGCGGACGAGGAGGGCAGTGCCATCCGCGCTACCGACACCGGAGAGGCGAGATAATAATCCGCCGTCCATTCGATCAGCCGCCGCATCGCATCGCTCAGCGGCGGCACGGGCAGCACGTCGATCAGGTTGCGCAACCGATTGTCGCCGACCTCGGCGTCGGACGGCATCCGCTCGGGTTCCCATACCACGCCGAGCAACTGGCGTGGCCCTAACGGCGCGATCACCAGCGAGCCCGGCTCGACCGTCATGCCATGCGGCACGCGATAGTCGAGCGGACCGAGCGCGGAGTTCATGACGAGGACGCGAGCGCGAGACATCGCGCCCCATATGGAGATTCCCGCCGCAACGCGAAACCTCACGCAGACCGGGCTCGTCTGGTCTGTTACGGTTCACCGTGGCCAGCTAGGATGGGAGCGTGAGCCCGCAGCAACAACTCGACGGTTTCATCGACAAATTCACGCCAGACATCGCGGCGGCGATCCGGCGCGCGGTCGCGATGGTATCAGCGCGGCTGCCCGGGGCGACCATCCTGGTCTATGACAATTACAACGCGCTCGCGATCGGCTTCGGCGCGACTGACAAGGTGCGATCGATCGTCTGCTCGATTGCCGGCTATCCGCGCTGGGTCAGCTTATTCCTGACCAACGGTCCGACGCTGCCCGATCCCGAGGGCTTGCTGGAGGGCGAGGGCGGTAGCGTGCGCCACGTCAAGCTGATCGGAGACCGCATGGACAGCCCGGCGGTCGCCGCGCTGATCGATGCTGCCGCGGCCAGCGTGGCACAGCCGATCGATCCGGCAAGCGAGGGGCGGCTGATCATCAAGTCGATCTCGGCCAAGCAACGGGCGCGGCGCCCGTGACCGTCCTGCCGCTCGAGTTCGGCCAGCATCTGGCGCGCGACCGGCGGCGCTCGGCGCACACCGTTCGCGCCTATGAGGCAACCGCTGTTCGCCTGGTTCAGTTTCTCGGCGAACATTGGGGCGAGGAGGCGGATCGCGCGGCGCTCGGTCGGGTGACGGCGGCCGATTTGCGCGCTTATCTCGCGCGGCGGCGTGGGCAAGGCCTGGGCAATTCCTCGGCCGCGCGCGAGCTGTCGGCGGTCAAGACCTTCCTCAAATGGGCGGCTGGAGACGAGGCGTCGCCGCGAATGCGCGGGCCGCGCGTCAAGAAAGGCGTACCGCGTCCGGTCTCGCCTGCCGACGTGATCGCGCTGGCCGAGGAAGTCGCCGAGGACGCCGCCGAAGCCTGGATCGCCGCGCGCGATTGGGCGGTGCTGCTGTTGCTTTATGGCGCGGGCCTGCGCATCGGCGAGGCGGTCGGGCTGACCGGTGGGATACTGCCGCTGGGCGAGGCGATGTCAGTCACCGGCAAGCGCGACAAGACGCGGATCGTGCCGTTGCTGCCCCAGGTGCGCGATGCGATTCATGCTTATGTCGCCGCGTCGCCCTGGCCGGTGGTGCGCGGCGAGCCGTTGTTTCGAGGGGCGAAGGGCGGGCCGTTATCGGCCGGCGTAGTCAGGAAATCCGTTCAGGCAGCACGAATCCGGCTCGGACTGGCCGACCGCACCACGCCCCACGCGCTACGCCACAGTTTCGCGACGCACTTGTTGGGCCGCGGTGCCGACCTTCGTCAGCTCCAGGAACTGCTCGGCCATGCGAGCCTGAGTTCGACCCAGATCTACACGGCGGTCGACGCCGCGCATCTGCTCGACGTCTATCGCAATGCGCACCCGCGGGCGTGAACCGTCGGTGATCGCGCTTAAGCCCGCGGCTTCCACGTCACGACGCGCCACGCATACCAGGCCGCGATCGCCGCGCAGATCGCGATCGCTGCCGGGCCGGTCCAGCCCTCCGCCTCGCGGAAATTGGCGCCGAGATACCAGCCCGCGCCGGTCAGGAACGCGTTCCAGATCGTCGTTCCGGCCAGTGTCCAGACGATGAACTTCCACCGCGGCATTTTCGAGATGCCGGCCGGCAGCGAGACGATCGACCGCCCGAACGGGGCGAAGCGGAGCGCGAACACCAGCCATTGGCCGTGGCGAAAGAAGAAATTGTCGATCCGCTCGACGTCCGACCAGCTGACGGTCAGCCAGCGCCCGTTGCGGTCGACGAACGGCTTGAGCTTCTGCAGCGGCACGTTGCGGCCGATCCAATACCAGAAATAATTGCCCGCGGTGGAGCCGAGGGTGCCGGCGATCATCACCCCGGCAAAGCTGAGCTTGCCGTGCGCGACCGCGATTCCCGCGAAGCCCATGATGACCTCGGACGGGATCGGCGGGATGATGTTCTCCAGCGCCATCCAAAGGAAAATCGCCGCATAGCCCCATTGTTCGAGGCCATCGAGGAACCACTCGGTCACCTATTCCCCTCCCGCACGCGGGAGGGGTTAGGGGAGGGCTTGTCGAAAAGGTCGGTGAGGTAAACAGGCCCTCCCCCGACCCCTCCCGTAAACGGGAGGGGAGAGTTAGCCATGCCGCCCCACCTTCTTCTCGATCGCGTCCCAGATCATCGCCGAGACGTCGACGCCGTCGAATCGCTCGATCGCGACGATCCCGGTCGGGGACGTGACGTTGATCTCGGTCAGCCATTCGCCGCCGATCACGTCGATCCCGACGAACAGCAGCCCGCGCTTCTTGAGTTCGGGCGCCAATGCCGCGCAGATCTCGCGTTCCTTCGCGGTCAGTTCGGTCTTGGCCGCCGACCCGCCGACCGCCAGGTTCGAGCGGAACTCGCCTTCGCCGGGGAGGCGGTTGATCGCGCCGGCAACCTCGCCATCGACCAGCACGATGCGCTTGTCGCCGCTCGCCACGCCGGGCAGGAACGCCTGCAGCATGTGCGGCTCGCGCCAGGTCATGTTGAACACTTCGATCAGCGCCGACAAATTGGTGCCGTCGCGATCGACCTTGAACACCGCCTTGCCGCCATTGCCATGGATCGGCTTGACGACGATCTCGCCATGTTCGTGGAGGAATTTGCGCGCTTCCTCCAGGCTGCGCGTGACGAGCGTCGGTGGCATGAAACGCGCGAAGTCGAGCACGAACACCTTTTCCGGCGCGTTGCGGACGCTGGCGGGATCGTTGACCACCAGGGTCTTGTCCGCGATCCGCTCGAGCAGGTGCGTTGCGGTGATATAGCCCAGGTCGAACGGCGGATCCTGGCGCATCAGCACGACATCGGCCTCGTCGCCCAAGTCGAGGTTCACCGGCTCGTCGAAGCTGAAATGCTTGCCGCTGACGCGCTCGACGGTGACCGGATGCGCGTTCGCCCAGACGTGGCCGTCGCGATAATTGAGCGCGTCCGCCGTGTAATGGAACAGCCGGTGCCCGCGCGCCTGCGCCGTCAGCATCAGCGCGAAACTCGAATCGCCGGCGATGTTGATCGATTCCATGGGATCCATCTGGACGGCAACGGTCAACGGCATGCGATTCTCTTTCCTTACTCGTCACCCAGCGAAAGCTGGGGTCCCGTCGGGTTTTCACCGCCTGAGACGCCAGCTTTCGCTGGCATGACGGTTAGTGCTTAAGCGTGTTATCCGGCTATGTCACCCGATCCACGCATTTTCGATATGGCGAGGCCGGGTGCCGGGCGCCAGCAGGATAACGTCGACTCTGATATCGTCGTCCGGCCCGGCATAACGCGGCATCAGCACTTCCGCCGCCGCCGCTACCCGAGCGAGCCGCCGCTCGTCGATCGCGAAATCCAATTCGGCGGACGTCGCGCGCATCTTCACTTCGACGAAGGCGATGAGGTTGCCCTTACGCGCGACGAGATCGACTTCGCCCGCTGGCGTGCGGACGCGCTTGTCGAGGATACGCCAGCCTTTGAGGCGAAGCCACCAGGCAGCGATCCGCTCGCCGCGGCGCCCGGAAGCTTCAGCGGCGCGGCGATCCCTGTTTCCCTCCCGCTTGCGGGAGGGGCTAGGGGAGGGTCTGTCGGTTCGCGGTTTATCGATCACAAGCCCTCCCCCGGCCCCTCCCGTAAACGGGAGGGGAGTTTCACTTCTTCATCTCCATCGCCCGCGTATAGAGTTCGCGCCGATCGAGGTTCAGCCGCTTGGCCACTTCCCCCGCCGCCTTGCTCGCGGGTAGCCGCGTCAACGCTTCGGCCAGCGCGCTATCCGCATCCTCCGTGCTCGCCGGCGCCGCCTCCCCCGGTGGCGCCACCACCACGACGATCTCTCCCTTGGGTGCCGCCTCGGCATAGCGCGCGGCGAGCATCGACAGGGTTCCCGTCACCGCTTCCTCGAACTTCTTGGTGATTTCGCGCGTCACCGCCGCCTCGCGGTCGCCGAGCTTCTCCGCCAGCAGTGCCAATGTCGCTGCCAGTCGCGGCCCCGATTCGTACAGCACCAGGGTCGCGCGAATCGCCGCCACTTCGGCGATCGCCTCCGCCTTGGCGCCCGCTTTGGCCGGCAGGAAGCCGATGAACAGGAACCGGTCGGTCGGTAGCCCGGCCAGGGTCAGCGCCGCGATCGCCGCGCACGGCCCCGGGATCGTCACCACCGCATGCCCAGCCGCGCGCGCGTCGCGGACCAATTTATAGCCTGGGTCGGAAATGAGCGGCGTCCCCGCATCGCTGACCAACGCGACCGCCTCTCGCCCCATCCGCTCGATCAGTCCGGGACGAACCCGGTCGGCATTATGGTCGTGATAGGCGATCATCGGCCGTTTTATGCCGATGTGCCGGAACAGTCCCGCCGTCACGCGCGTATCTTCGACCGCGACCAAGGCGGCATTCGACAGTACGTGCGCCGCGCGCGGCGACAGGTCACCGAGATTGCCGATCGGGGTGGCGACGATATAGAGACCAGGCATAAGAACTTCAGGCATCAGGGGATCGTCATGGCAGAGGCAGCAACCGCACCGCAACGACTGACGCAACTAAAGCGGGCGGTTTTCCTGTTCGGGCTGCTGGTGCTCAGCGCCTGTTCGACCGTCGTGCCGCGCTCGGGACCGCCCGTGGAGCGCGGTCCCGCGGTCGTCGCGCCGCCGGTCGCCCCTCCGGTGGTGCCCGGACTGCCGACCGACAACGAGCATCACATGGTCGCGTTGCTGGTACCGCTGACCGGCACCAATGCCGGTGTCGGCAAGAGCATCGCCAATGCGACTCAGCTCGCTTTGCTCGATACCAACAACAGCTCGCTGCGGATCACCACTTACGACACCGCGACCGGCGCGGTCGCCGCGGCGCAGCGCGCGATCGACGAAGGGGCGCGGGTGATTCTCGGGCCCTTGCTCGCCGAAGACGTCCGAGCGGTCGGTCCGATCGCCAAGCGCGCCGGGGTTCCGGTGATCAGTTTCTCCAACGATTCGAGTCTGGCCGGATCGGGCGCGTATCTGATGGGCTATTCGCCGGGCCAGTCGATCGAGCGAGTCGTCGATTATGCCCGCGATCAGGGGATCACGACCTATGGCGGCCTGGTCGCCAACGGAATCTATGGCCAGCGCGCGTCGACCGCCTTCCTGCGCGCGGTCGAAGCTACCAAGGGACAGGTCATTTCGCTGCAGAATTACGATCATAGCAACGTATCGATCACCGGCGCGACGCTGCGGCTCGGCAAGGCGGGATCGGTCGGCGCTGTCCTGGTCGTCGATGATGGCGCGACGGCGGCGGGGATCGTCCCGCTACTGCGCCGCAACGGAGAGGCCGGTGCGCGCGTGCTGGGGACCGAACGCTGGAATACCGAGGCATCGATCGCCGCTAAGCCCGCGCTCAACGGCGCCTGGTTCGCCAGCGTTCCCGACAATCTCTACCGCCAATATGCGGTCAAATACCGCGCGCGGTTCGGTGCTGCGCCCTATCGTCTGTCGAGCATGGGCTATGACGCCGTGCTGCTGACCATCCGTATCGCTCGCGACTGGCGGATTGGCGCGCCTTTCCCGGAAGATCGCTTGCGCGACAGGGATGGTTTTTCGGGCATCGACGGCGCATTCCGGTTCAATCGCGACGGCATCGCCGAGCGTGCGCTGGAGGTGCAGGAAATTCGTGGTGGCACGACGGTGACGATCTCGCCCGCGCCGACCGGGTTCTAAGTTGGTATCTGCCACCGTTACTTTATCGTGACCCCCGCTTTTTGGGGGGTATGACGAGTACGTAGACGACTCAGCTGGTTTCTTCCCGCACCCGCACGATGTCGCCCAAGATCGCATTGAGCACCGGCATGCCCGTGTCGGTGGCGCATAGACGTACGCCATCCTGCTCGAGTAATCCTTGCGCGATCAGCCGTGTGATCGCCTGCGCGTCGGCGAGTTCGTCGATCGGCCGCTCGCCCAGCGCCGCGATCCGATTCAGGTCGATTCCCTCGGCCAGCCGCAGGCCCATCAGCATCGCTTCGATCGCCCGCTCCTGGGGGGCAAGCGCGTCTTCCTGTTCGATGCCGTGGCCATTACGCGCGACCGCCTCGATCCAATTCTCCGGTTTGCGCCGCCGCTGCGTCGCGACGCCGGCGCGCCGACCATGCGCGCCCGGTCCGATCCCGGCATAATCCTGGTAGCGCCAATAGGTCAGGTTGTGGCGGCTCTCCGCGCCGGGATGCGCGTGATTGGAAATCTCGTACGCCGGCATCCCGGCGCTGGCGGTCAGCGCGCGGGTGAGCTCGAACAGGTCGGCGGCGCGGTCGTCGTCGGGCAGCACCAGCCGCCCGGCCAGCGCTTCGGTCTGGAACCGCGTGCCCGGCTCGATCGTCAGTTGATAGAGCGACAGATGCTCGGTGCCGAATGACAGTGCGCGGGCGAGTTCGGCATGCCAGTCGGCCAGGCCCTGATCCGGGCGGGCATAGATCAGGTCGAAACTGACCCGCGCGAACACGCGCTGCGCCGTGTCGAGCGCGGCCAGCCCTTCGGTCACGTCGTGGGCGCGGCCGAGAAAGGCCAAGGTCTCGTTGTCGAGCGCTTGCAATCCGAGGCTGACGCGATTGACTCCGGAAGCCGCAAGATCGGCGAACCGCGCCGCCTCGACCGATGACGGATTGGCCTCCAGCGTGATTTCGATCCCCGGCGCAAATCCCCAGGCGCGCTCGGCGGCGTCGAGTACTGCCGCCACCGTCGCCGGCGGCATCAGCGAGGGCGTGCCGCCGCCGAAAAAGATCGACCCCAGTCGCCGCCCCGGCAGCATCGCCGCTTCATGCGCCAGATCGGCGAGCAGCGCGTCGCGCCACCTCTCCTGGTCGACGCTCTCGCGGACATGGCTGTTGAAGTCGCAATACGGACATTTCGAGACGCAAAACGGCCAATGGACGTATAAGGCGAGAGGGTCGGTCATCTGACCCGTGCATATGGAGACGCGCGCATGATCAGGAAAGCGGCGATCGCGGTGCTGGCGATGGCGCTGCTGACTGCGTGCGGCGCACCAAGCGGCCCGGAGCGCGTGGTCGAGCCGCGCAACGGCACTGCCTCCGCACAGCGCGGCGGTGCGTTGCTGCGCCAGGTCATGCTCGCCAGGCACAATGACGCGCGCCGCGCGGTCGGCGTTCCGCCGCTCGCCTGGGACGACACCCTCGCCACGCACGCGCTCGATTATGCCCGTGAACTCGCCCGCACGCGCCGCTTCCAGCATGCGCCGCAGCCGATGGGGCCGGGGCGCGAAGGCGAGAACCTCTTCACCGGCACGCGCGATGCTTATTCCTTCGCCGAGATGATCCAGTACTGGATCGACGAGCGGAAGTGGTTCGTGAACGCTCCCGCGCCCGATTTCAGCACGACCGGCAGCGGCGAGGCGGTGGCGCATTACACCCAGATCATCTGGCGCACGACGACGCGGGTCGGCTGTGCCGTCGCCAGCGACGACCGCGACGACTACCTCGTCTGCCGCTACGCGCCCCCGGGCAACGTGATAGGGTTGAGGGCGTTTTAAGCCTTCGCGCCGAGCCTTCGTTAACGCCGCGCGCGCGATAAGTGCGGCAATGATCCGCTATCGTTTCCTCGCCGCGATCGCGCTGCTGCCGCTGACCGCGAACGCGCCGATGCCGCGTCCGGGTGGCGCCGCGTTCATCCGCGCGATGCTCGACAGCCAGAACGAAGCGCGCCGCGCCGCGGGCGTGCCCGAGATCAGCTGGGACGACAATCTCGCCGTCGATGCGCAGCAATGGGCCGACCATCTCGCCGGCACCAGCAGCTTCTATCATTCGGACAATGATCGCGGCAGCGATCCCGACGGAGAGGGTGAGAACCTCTTCATGGGCACCCAGGACGCCTACAGCTATCAGCAGATGGTCGGCATGTGGGTCGACGAGAAGAAATTCTACCGCGACGGCGTGATGCCCAATCTCTCGACCACCGGGAATTGGGACGATGTCGGGCATTACACCCAGATCATCTGGAGCACGACCCGCCGCGTCGGCTGCGCGCTCGCCAACAATGGCGAGGACGATTATCTCGTCTGCCGCTATTCCGAGCCGGGCAATTTCTACGGCGAGAGTCCGCGCTGAGCGGTCAAGGGGCGCGTTCCAACGACGCAAAATTCCACGCTTCCCCGGCGAAGGCCGGGGGCCAGCTGCGATGCGCTCTCGACGGCGGGATGTCGTCTCGAGGTTCTCGATACTGGGCCCCGGCCTTCGCCGGGGAGGTGTTCAAAAGGACAAGATCGGCTTCTAAAGAACCGCGTCGACCAATTGCCTGAACGCCGCGGCGCGGTGCGTCAGCGGGGTCTTCTCGTCGTGCGGCATCTCGCCGAACGTGCGATCGTGGCCGTCGGGCACGAACATCGGGTCGTAGCCGAAGCCGTGCTCGCCGCGCGGCGGCCAGACCAGCAAGCCATCGACGCGCCCTTCGAACCATTCGACATGACCGTCGGGCCAGGCCAGCGCCAGCGCGCAGACGAAATGGGCGTCGCGAACCGCATCGGGTCCGGCCGCGGCGAGCCTGTCCTCGACCAGCTTCATCGCCAGGACGAAATCCTTGCCCGGCCCCGCCCAGCGCGCCGAGAAGATGCCGGGATCGCCGTTCAGCGCCTCGACGCACAGCCCGCTATCGTCGGCCAGCGCCGGCAAGCCCGACAGATCGGCCGCCTGCAGCGCCTTCAATTCGGCATTGGCGACGAAGGTCGTGCCGGTTTCCTCGGGTTCGGGCAAGTCGAGCGATTTCGCCGAGACGGGCTGGATGCCGTAGGGTCCGAGCAACGCCTCGATCTCGCGCACCTTGCCTTCATTGTGGCTGGCGATGACCAATTTGCCCGGCGCCAGCTTGCGGATCGCCTGGGGCGCGTCGCCGCCAATTCCCTCGTCCGGTCCGCTCATGCCGATCCAACCGCTTTCGCTTGCGCCGCGAAGATTTCGTTGCAGCCGATCCGCGCGAGCCGAAGCAGCCTCAACAACGCTTCCTCGTCATAAGTTGCATGTTCGGCGGTAGCTTGCGCTTCGGCGATATGGCCGTTTTCGAGCAGCACGAAATTGGCGTCGGCATCGGCGTTCGAATCCTCGTCATAATCGAGGTCGAGCACCGGCGTGCCCTTGAAGATGCCGCAGCTGACCGCCGCGACCTTCTGCGTCAGCGGATCGTTGGCGATCTTGCCGTCACGCATCAGTCCGTTGATCGCCAGCCTGAGCGCGACCCACGCGCCCGAGATCGAAGCCGTGCGCGTGCCGCCATCGGCCTGGATGACGTCGCAATCGAGCGTGATCTGGTGCTCGCCGAGCAGCGACAGGTCGGTCACCGCGCGCAAGCTGCGCCCGATCAGCCGCTGGATCTCCTGGGTGCGCCCCGATTGCTTGCCGCGCGCCGCCTCGCGCGCGCCGCGGGTGTGACTCGCGCGGGGCAGCATGCCATATTCCGCTGTGACCCAACCCGATCCCTTGCCGCGCAGCCAGGGTGGCAGGCGGTCCTCGACCGAGGCGGTGACCAGCACCTTGGTGTCGCCGAATCCCACCAGCACCGATCCCTCGGCATGTTTGGTGAAATGGGGTTCGATGGTGATCGCACGCATTTGATCGGGGGCGCGGCCGCTGGGGCGCATGGAAGTCTCCTGATAAAGGTCGCGACGGCCCTAGGGCCAGAAGTCATGAGCGGCAATCACCTCGTGTCGAACCCTGTGCGGCAAGCGACGGGATTGAGCGGCGAGGCTGCGCCGCCTAGATCAGAAGGATGACCGCCCCCGCCGTTACCGAATTGTCCGATCGCGCGCGCGACATCTTTCGCGCGGTGGTGGAAGGCTATCTCGACACCGGCCAGCCGGTGGGGTCGCGCACGCTCGCCGATGCCGGGGCGTTCAGCCTGTCGCCCGCCTCGATCCGCAACGTCATGGCGGAACTCGAGGCGCTCGGGCTGCTCAGCCATCCGCATACCAGCGCCGGGCGGATGCCGACCGATACCGGGCTGCGGCTGTTTGTCGACGGCATGATGCGCGTTGCCGAGCCGAGCCTGGAAGAACGCGCGGCGATCGAGGGCCGGGCAGTACGCTCGGGCCCGGTCGAAGAGGCGCTGGCCGCGACCACCGCGGCGCTCAGCGGCCTGTCGGCTTGCGCCGGATTGGTGCTGGTGCCGAGGAGCGAATTGGTATTGCGCCAGATCAGCTTCGTGCCGCTCTCGCCAGGCCGCGCGCTCGCGGTGATCGTCGGCGATGACGGCCAGGTCGAGAACCGCGTCGTCGAACTCGCGCCGGGCACCAGCCAGGCGGCCTTGGTCGAGGCGGGCAATTACATGTCGGCGACGCTCGCGGGACTGACCCTCGCTGAGGCGCGCAGCCGGCTCGACCGCCAGCTCGCCGCCGACCGTGCCGCGCTCGACAAGGCTGCGGCGACCTTGGTCGAACAGGGCATCGCGGTGTGGAGCGAGGATTCGGATCGCCGGCCCGTGCTGATCGTGCGTGGTCAGGGCCGGCTGATCGATGCGGCGGCAGCAGAGGACCTGGAGCGCATCCGCGACCTGCTCGACGACCTCGAGGGCAAGCAGGAAATCGCCGGGTTGCTCGACAGCGCGCGCACCGCCGAATCGACCCGCATCTTCATCGGCGCGGAGAATAAATTGTTCGCGCTGTCGGGTTCGTCGGTGATCGCGCGGCCGTTCCGCGGAATCGACGGGCGCGTGGTCGGCGTGGTGGGTGTAATCGGGCCGACCCGGTTGAACTATGCGCGAGTCGTGCCCATGGTGGATTTCACCGCCGCAACCCTCTCCCGTTTGATCGGTTGAGAGGCAGCAATTTTCCGGGGCTAGACGAAGAGAATGATGACCGAAGACGACAAGAACGACACCGCGACCGCCAACAGCGCCGAGGATCTTCGCGCCGAAACCGCGGAGGCCGCACCCGAGCTGGCCGAGCATGACCGTGTCGCGCAACTCGAAGCCGAACTCGCCGAGGCCAAGGCCGCGGTGATGTACGCGCATGCCGAAGCGCAGAACGTCCGCCGTCGCGCCGAAAAGGAAGCGGCCGATACGCGGGCTTATGCCGTGACCAGCTTTGCGCGCGAGATTTTGTCGGTCGCCGACAATCTGGCCCGCGGCCTGTCGGCGATCCCAGCGGACCTGCGCGAAGACGATCGGTTGAAGGGCCTGATCGTAGGACTCGAGGCGACCCAGCGCGAACTCGACGGCGTGTTTCAGCGCAACGGCGTCACCAAGATCGCCGCGATGGGCTTGCCGCTCGATCCCAACCAGCACCAGGCGATGCTCGAGATCCCGTCGGATCAGGCGCCCGGCACGATCGTCCAGGAAATGCAGGCCGGCTACATGCTCCGCGACCGCCTGCTGCGTCCGTCGCTGGTCGGCGTGGCGAAGAAGCCGGATTAAAAACTCCTCCCCGGAACGGGGAGGGGGACCAAGGCACGAAGCGGCTTGGTGGAGGGGGCCCACGATCGCGGGCCTCTTCGAGTGTGGCTAGTTGGTCGCGGGCCCCTCCACCGTCCGCTTCGCGGTCGGTCCTCTCCCCGTGCCGGGGAGGAATTTACAGGAATTTCCCCCACTCCCGCCTCAACCCCTCCCCCTGGAGCGAAGCGCTTGTTATGGCGGCGATATGAACCCAAACCTCACCGCCGAGCGCCCGACCTTCGTCACGCATCTCGAATGCTCGCTGACCGGCGAGCACTATGAGGCGGACCAATTGCACGGCCTGTCGCGCGCCGGCCGGCCGCTGCTGGTGCGCTACGATCTCGGTGCGGTGCGCGGGTTCGTGCCGCGCGCGATGATCGAGGCGCGGCCGACCGACCTTTGGCGCTGGCGTGAATTGCTGCCGGTGCGGCGGACCGAAAACGTGGTCAGCCTGGGCGAGATCGAAACGCCTTTGGTGCCCATCGCCAAATCGGGCGGCCCCAACGTGCTGGTCAAGGACGAAGGCCGGTTGCCGACCGGATCGTTCAAGGCGCGCGGGCTGGTGATGGCGGTGGCGATGGCCAAGGAGCTCGGCGTCACCAGGATCGCGATGCCGACCAACGGCAATGCCGGTGCCGCGCTGGCGGCCTATGCCAGCCGCGTCGGCATCGAGACGATCGTGCTGTGCCCTGACGATACGCCTGAGATCAACGTGCGCGAGATCGCTGCGCAGGGCGCGCGCGTCTATCGCGTCAACGGGCTGATCGACGAATGCGGCGCGATCGTAGGCAAGGGCGCCGCCGAGGGCCATTGGTTCGATTTCTCGACGCTCAAGGAGCCGTATCGGATCGAGGGCAAGAAGACGATGGGCCTCGAGCTCGCCGCCCAATTGGGCTGGCGGCTGCCCAAGGCGATCTTCTACCCGACCGGCGGCGGCACCGGTTTGATCGGCATGTGGAAAGCGTTCGACGAACTCGAGCAACTCGGCTGGATCGGCCCCGAGCGGCCCAAGATGTTCGCGGTCCAGGCCTCGGGCTGCGCGCCGATCGTTCGTGCGTTCGAAGCGGGCGAAGTGCATGCCGAACGGTGGGAGGATGCGCACACCATCGCCGCCGGTATCCGGGTCCCCAAGGCGATCGGCGATTTCCTGATTCTGCGCGCGGTGCGCCAGAGCGGCGGCAAGGCCGTCGCGGTGGGCGACCCGGCGATCCTGCGCGCGGCCGACGATTGCGCGAAGAAGGACGGCCTGCTGCTCTGCCCCGAAGGCGGCGCGACGCTCGCCGCCTATCGCCAGGCGCTGGCCGACGGGCTGGTCGACGAGGAGGACGAGGTGGTGCTGTTCAATTGTGCGACCGGCCTCAAATATCCGATGCCGGATGCGGCGGAGGCGCTCGACAAGAACGGGGCGATCGACCTCGCCTCACTCTAGGTGGTTAGGCTGCGATCGCGTTGACGAAGTTTGCCGTGACGGCGTCCATCCTCGCTAGTTGCTGATCGACGCGGCCAAAACCTTCGCCAAGGCGCACGATATCATCGACCGTATTGCGCGTTCGCAGGGTAATCGATTCGACGAGATGTGACACGCCACGCGCAGTGACGGCCGTTTCGTCGACAGCCTCGGCGATATGCGAAACGTGTCGGGCCTGTCCCGCGACTTTTTCAACCATCGCCTCGGCCGTCGCATGGACTGCGGCGATCGTCTGCTGGACCGAAGCGACCGAGGCGACCGATTGGGCGTTCGCTGCCTGAATCGCGACGATCTTCTGGGCGATCGCATCGGTGGCGCGCGCGGTTTGCGCGGCAAGCGACTTCACTTCCTGTGCCACCACGGCAAAGCCGCGCCCGGCATCGCCCGCGCGTGCCGCCTCGATCGTCGCATTGAGCGCGAGGAGGTTGGTGTGGCCCGCAATTTCCCGGATCAGCTCGACGATCGATGTGATTGCCTGCACTTCCTCGGACAGCATATCGGACGCACCGACGGTGTGATCCATCTGATCGTCCGCCAGCAGCGTGATCCGGGTCGCGGCAGCCAATTGGTCATTGAGCTCGACGAGCACGTCGTTCAGGCCCGCCGCCGTTCGCGCGGCGCCATTCATCGCCGTCGCCGATTCCGCCGCCGCGACGGCGATTTCGGCGATTTGCCCCAGCGTTTCACGTGTCGACGTGATCGTCGTGCCGGTGAGGTCGTGAAGCGCGCGGGCATCGTCCAGCGCGACAACCAACGTTTGCGAAACGTCGCGGTGAAACGCCTCGCTTTGCTGCACGCGCCCGGACGCGGCGGCCTGGCTGCGCAGCTCGCCGATCTGCCACAGCAGAATCTCGATTTCGTAAGTGGAGAGCGTATACAATGTTGCGATGGTGCGCTCGGCAAGGTCGGTATCGCCGAGCGCCTTGCGAATACGCGTCACTGTAATGTTCAGCATGTGCGCCTTGCTTCTTACGACAAGTGCGATGGGCAGGGATCTGTTCATGAAGCTGACCGCTTCTCTGGCAATCCGCCGCATCCACCTGGCATCCACCGGACGTTCGAACTTCTCGCGTAGCGCATTCATCGCCTCGTCGAAAATCGCATTCCCCTCGGCGCGCATCTTCGTCGCGTCGAAACCGTGGGGATCGGGACGGCTCAGTGTTTTCGACAATATTTCGCGCTGGGTTTCGATGATGATCGGGCCCGCAACGGCCCATGCTTCGGCCAGCGCGCACTCGAACGTCCCATTGGGATTGTAGATGCCCAGCCGCAACGCGATATCAGAATCGGACAACTGACCGGCTTCCGTCGTATCTTCGTGTCTGTTCACTAGCCTCAATCCGCCGCCATTTGATGCAAGCATCGCAGGTTTTCCTTAACCACGGCCTTGCGGGACCTACGTAGAATCCCCGGCCGGTTGAAATCGCCCTAATCCGCGCTTTCGATCACCGATCCTCGGGATCGTCCCTGAGCGGATTAACCCAAGTGTGGTTCTCGACGATGATCGAGCGGATCGGCGCGCCGTTCTCGTCGAGCGAGGGCCGGTAGCGGAAGCGCTGCTCGATCAGCCGGCAGGTGGTGGTGTCGAGCAGGGCATAGCCACTCGATCGCGTCACCCGGCAGTCGCTGACGCTGCCGTCGACATTGACGAAATAGCGCACCGACACCCGGCCCTCGACACCCGCTTCCCAGGCCGATTCCGGGATATCCGACGATTTGAGCCGCCCGCTCTTGTAGCGCGGCGCGATTTCGCGGCCGTCGCCATCGCCACCCCCGTCGCCATCGCCGGCACCGCCGCTCCCTGTGCCGTTGCCGATCCCGCCCGCGCCGGTGCCGGGCCCAGCGATCGGCGCGGCGCCCTGGGTCGACTGGTTGCCCTCGAACGGCTTGGTTGCTGCTGGCAATGGCGGAGGAGGGACAGGCGGCGTCGGCACTGGTGGCGCGGTGACTTCGGTCGCCTTCGACTCGATGTTGGGGGGCGCCGCCTTGCCCTCGGTCTTGTGGCTCGGCTTGGGCTGGGTCTCGACCTTGATCTCAGGTGGGGGCGGTGGCGGCACGAAGGCAAGCAGATCGTTTTTGACTGCCCCGATCGTCGGCAGATTCACGACCAGGCCCGCGATCAGCAGATACAGGATCGCCGCCTGCACCAAAGCGGCGCCGATCAAGCCCTTGAGGCGTTCGGGGGTTATCGTTGCGGTCATCGTCGCCCGGCGTTTACGCACGACCGACTGAACGCGCGCTGTCCGCCCCGGGTTGCCTGACGGCGGATGCCCTTCAGGGCATGGTCGCTTCCTGCACCATATCGAATTCGCGTACGCCGCGTGCGCGCCGGGCGGCGTTGACCAGGTCGCGCAATTTCTCGCGCCGCGCTTGCGCCTGCTCGACATAGCGGATCACGAACGGCCGGCCAGCGGTGGTCTCGTCGCTCGACAACAGGGTGATCGTGCCGATTCCCGCCCATTGGTTGATCAGGGTGAAATCGATCCGGATATCCTTGATCCGGTAGAGCTCGATCTCGTCGATCGATTTCCTGAGGATGCCGCGATGCAGGATCAGCCGATCCTCGGTCACTTCGTATGTCGTGGCCAGATTCTGGAACCATTTGACTGCCGCGATCAGCGCCGCGAGCGCGACGAAACCGAGCGGAAATGGCGTGCCCGTCACCAAGGTCCCGACCGCGCCGATCGGCACCAGCAACAGCGTTCCCCAACCGGCCAGCGTGCCGCGCAACCAGCCCCAGGTCGAAGAACGGAAACGGTCGAGCGTCTGTGGCATAGGTTCCTCCGGTCAGCGCGGAGTTTAGCGCGATCAGGGGAATAGGCTAGATTCTTCCCTCTCCCACGAGGGGAGGGGGGACTGCAGGCTTGAACGGCAAGATCGTCTTCAACTGCTGCAACGGCGGCGCGCCCGGGATCAACGCATCGTGGCCCAGCAGAAATGCGTGCCGTACGATCTCCGCCTGCTGCTCCAGCCCGTACTTCCGCAATTCCCAGCCCGGCTTCACGGCGTAATCGTACCTCGCCCAGGGAACGCGCCGCAGCGGCAGGAAGATGCCCGATTGGTGCTGCCAGATATGCACCATCTCGTGCACGAACAGCCCCTGTTCGCCCAAGTCGGCATGGCTGAAATCGTCGCGATAGGCAGTGCCGTGCGGATGGAAATGGATTCGACCGCGCGGGCTCATCACCACGCCCCTGGGCTGGAAAAAGGCCCATTTGCCGAGCACCACGCGCACGGATGCGACATCGATCGCATCGCCGAACACCGACCGCGCGAGGTCGATCTCGCCGGCGGTCAGTGGCCGGACCTCCTGCCTCACGCCAGGTTACTCATTCCGGCGCTGGGTCGCCCGCGCCAACCACCTTCGCCGATGCGGTCAGGCTGTGGCCGTCGGCGAAAGTGAAGGTCAGCGGCACGGTGCCGCCGGCGGCCGCCTTGAGTCCGTAGAGCATGACGTGCTTGCCGCTCGGCGCGAACGTGACCTCGCCGCCTGCGCGCAAGGCGACGAGCTTGAGCGGGGCCATCGACATCATGCCCCCGGCGTTCATGCTCTCGTGCATCTCGCTGCGGACCGCGGCAGTCGTCGAGACGCCGGTCAGCGTCGCGTCCTTGGGACCGCCTTTCAGCGTGAAATAGGCCGCGGACGGGTTGGATGGCACCGCGGCAAGCCGGATCCAGGCCTTGCCGACGGACACCGCCTTGGGCTGTTGGCAGGCCGACAGAGCGACGATCGCGGGAACCAGCAGCAGCGCGGACTTCATTCCTTCTCCTTCCCACTTTGGGAACACTTGAAATCCCTAGGCACGACGCAATCTTGCGGCAAGCGAATCCCCCCCTATATCGCCGGGGTATTTGGTGCTTGCGCTGCCTCTCGTGAGGGGCGCGGGCTGGGTTTTATTTTGATTGAGGGGCCACAGAGGACCAATGGCAAAAGTAATCGGTATCGACCTGGGTACGACCAACAGCTGCGTTGCCGTAATGGAAGGCGGCAAGCCCAAGGTGATCGAAAATGCGGAAGGCGCGCGTACCACGCCCTCCATCGTCGCCTTCGCCAAGGATGGCGAGCGCCTGATCGGCCAGCCGGCCAAGCGCCAGGCAGTGACCAATCCAGACAATACGGTGTTTGCGGTGAAGCGCCTTATCGGCCGCCGCTTCGACGACCCGGTGACCAAGAAGGACACCGAGCTGGTCCCGTATCATATCGTCAAGGGCGGCAATGGCGACGCCTGGGTCCAGGCCGGCGGCCAGGATTACAGCCCCTCGCAGATTTCGGCCTTCATCCTGCAGAAGATGAAGGAAACCGCCGAATCGTATCTTGGTGAGACGGTGACCCAGGCGGTCATTACCGTGCCGGCCTATTTCAACGACGCGCAGCGCCAGGCGACCAAGGACGCCGGCCAGATCGCGGGCCTCGAAGTGCTGCGCATCATCAACGAGCCGACCGCGGCGGCCCTGGCCTATGGCCTGGAGAAGCAGGACGGCAAGACGATCGCGGTCTACGACCTTGGCGGCGGCACGTTCGACATCTCGATCCTCGAGATCGGCGACGGCGTGTTCGAGGTGAAGGCGACCAACGGCGACACCTTCCTGGGCGGTGAGGATTTCGACAACAAGCTGGTCGAGTTCCTGGCCAACCAGTTCAAGAAGAAGGAAGGCCTCGACCTCCGCACCGACAAGCTCGCGCTGCAGCGCCTGAAGGAAGCCGCCGAGAAGGCGAAGATCGAGCTGTCCTCGGCCGCGACGACCGAGGTCAACCTGCCCTTCATCACCGCGCGCATGGAAGGCGGTTCGTCGACGCCGCTGCATCTGGTGGAGACGATCACCCGCGCCGATCTGGAAAAGCTGGTCGAGGACCTGATCAAGCGCACGCTCGATCCGTGCAAGAAGGCGCTGGCCGATGCCGGCGTCAAGGCGTCGGACATCAGCGAAGTGGTGCTGGTCGGCGGCATGACCCGCATGCCGCGCGTCCGTGAGGTCGTGAAGGACTTTTTCGGCAAGGAGCCGCACACCGGCGTCAACCCGGATGAGGTCGTCGCGATGGGCGCCGCGATCCAGGCCGGCGTGCTGCAGGGCGACGTCAAGGATGTGCTGCTGCTCGACGTGACTCCGCTGTCGCTGGGCATCGAGACTTTGGGTGGCGTGTTCACCCGGATGATCGACCGCAACACGACGATCCCGACCAAGAAGGCGCAGACCTATTCGACTGCCGACGACAATCAGCAGGCGGTGACGATCCGTGTGTTCCAGGGTGAGCGCGAAATGGCGGCGGACAACAAGCTGCTGGGTCAGTTCGACCTGGTCGGCATTCCGCCGGCGCCGCGCGGCGTGCCGCAGATCGAGGTCACCTTCGACATCGACGCCAACGGCCTGGTCAATGTCAGTGCCAAGGACAAGGGCACCGGCAAGGAGCAGCAGATCCGCATCCAGGCCTCGGGCGGCCTGTCCGACGCCGACATCGAACAGATGGTCAAGGATGCCGAGCGCTTCGCCGACGAGGACAAGAAGCGGCGTGAAGGCGCCGAGGCGAAGAACAATGCCGAGAGCCTGATCCACACCACCGAGCGTCAGCTGGCCGATAATGGCGACAAGGTCGACGAGGCCCTGAAGTCCGAGATCGAGGCGGCGATCGCAGAGGCCAAGACCGCGGTCGAGGGTGGCGATCCCGAGGCGATGAAGGAAAAGGCCAGCGCGCTTGCCCAGGTCGCGATGAAGCTCGGCCAGGCGATCTACGAGAAGCAGGCGGCGTCCGAAGCCTCGCCCGCTGCCGACGGTGCTGCCGCAGGCAGCGAAGCCGGCGGCGAGGATGTGGTCGACGCCGAATTCTCCGAAGTGGACGACCACAAGGCGTAAGTGATGGACTCTACCCGTCATTCCCGCGAAAGCGGGAACCCATCTCCCTCGCTTCGATCGGGGCAGGATCAGGAGATGGGCTCCCGCCTTGGCGGGGGTGGCGGGGAAAGTCGGCGGGGGCCGGGTAAATGACCACCGAAGTTGATTTTTACGAACTGCTCGAAGTCGAGCGCGATGCCGACGATTCGACGATCAAGTCGGCGTATCGCAAGCTCGCAATGAAATACCACCCCGACAAGAACGGGGGCTGCAAGGATCACGAGGCCAAGTTCAAGGCAGTCAGTCAGGCGTATGAATGCCTGAAGGACCCGCAGAAGCGCGCCGCCTATGATCGCTTCGGCCATGCCGCGTTCCAGCAGGGCGGCGGGCCGGGCGGTTTCGGCGGCGGCAACGATTTCTCTGGCTTTTCCGACATTTTCGAAAGCGTGTTCGGCGAGTTCATGGGCGGTGGCCGGGGCGGCCAGCGCCGGCCGCAGCGCGGCGCCGATCTGCGCTACGACATGGAGATCAGCCTGGAGGAAGCCTTTCACGGCAAGTCCGAGCCGATCACCATCGACGTCGCCGCGATGTGCGAGGCCTGCGACGGTTCGGGCGCCAAGCCCGGTACCTCGGCCAAGACCTGCGGCACGTGCGCGGGCCATGGCAAGGTGCGCGCGCAACAGGGCTTCTTTGTCGTCGAACGTACCTGTCCGTCGTGCCACGGCGCGGGTCAGGTGATCGCCGATCCCTGCCCGTCGTGCCGCGGCGAAGGTCGGGTCGAAAAGACCAAGACGCTGACCGTCAACATTCCCGCCGGTGTCGACGAAGGCACGCGCGTCCGTCTGACCGGCGAAGGCGAGGCAGGCCCGCGCGGTGCGCCCGCGGGCGACCTCTACATCTTCCTCCATGTGAAGCGGCATGCAATTTTCGAGCGCGAAGGCACGACCTTGTTCGCGCACGCGCCGATCAGCTTTACCACGGCGGCGCTCGGCGGATCGATCGTCATTCCCGGGCTCGATGGCGAGCAGCACGAGGTCAAGGTGGCAGCGGGCACCCAATCGGGCCGCGAAGTGCGCCAGCGCGGCGCCGGCATGCCGGTGCTCCAGGGCAAGGGCCGCGGTGACCTGGTCGTCCGCATCTCGGTCGAGACGCCGACCCGGCTGACCGCCAAGCAACGCGAATTGCTCGAGGAATTCCGCTGTACTGAAACGGGCGACGAATGTCCCCAGACGCAGGGGTTCTTCCAGAAGGTGAAGAAGGCGGTCGGGGGGTGATTTCTCTTTCCCTCTCCCCTTGTGGGACCGTTGCAAAACTATCTGGAAGTTGATTCTCTGTAGCTGATGCTGGAGGGAAGAGATGGCGGTTAGATCGACGGGCCAGTTCAGTTTTGTGGAGGCGTTGGCGCCACAGCTGGCGAGTGGCGGTGGTCGGCTGGACCAGCTGCATGGTCTGGTGAAATGGTACCGGTTCGAGAAGGTGCTGGCGGCGCTGCGGGATAGCGGTTCGGGTCGCCCTGCCTATCCACCGTTGCTGATGTTCAAGGTGTTGTTGCTGCAATCGCTTTATGGTCTGTCGGATGCGGAGATGGAGGAAGCGCTGATCGACCGGCTGTCGTTCCGTCGCTTCGTAGGGGCGGCGCTGACCGACCGGGTCCCTGACCACAGCACGATCTGCCGGTTCCGCAACCTGCTGGTCGAGCAAGGGTTGCTGGACAAGCTGTTCGCCGAGCTCGACCGGCAGCTCGACAAAGCGGGGCTGATCCTCAGGCGCGGCACGATGCTCGATGCAACGGTGATCGAGACGCAAGCAGCCAAGCCCGGTGATCCGCAATCGACCAGTGATCCGGAGGCCCGCTTCACGCGCCGCCAGGGCCGGAGCGGCTCGAGCTTCGGCTACAAGGCGCATGTCGCGGTCGATCAGGGATCGGGACTGATCCGGGCAGTCATCACGACACCGGCCAACGTCAACGACACCGTGCCGGCCGACCAGTTGATCCGGGGTGATGAGCAAGCGGTGCTGGCCGATGCCGCCTATCACACCCATGCCCGCCAAGCCGCACTCAAGGCGCGCGGGATCAAGCCGCGTCTCATGCGCCGGCCCAACAAACATCACCCGGTGCTGCCGCCATGGCTCAAGCGCTACAACCAGCTCATCGCCCGCCGCCGCGCCGCGGTCGAGACCACCTTCGCCACCCTCAAGCGGCGCATGGGCCTCGGCCGCATCCGCTATCGCGGCCTAACGAAAGCAGCAGGCCAGGTGTTGATCGCCGCCATCGCGTTCAACATGCGCCGCTGGGTCACGCTCGCCGCAGCCTGACGCCCGGACTCCGTCCAAAACACTCCTGACCCCGGCAAAACCCACCTTCCAGAGCCCTCTTAGGGGCCCGATCGGCTCAATCTTCACCATCACAGCAACGAACCGCCGCTTCCGCTCAATTACGCAACGGTCCCCTTGTGGGAGAGGGAAGGGGCCCGCTCGCGCTAGCGAGTGGGAAGGGTGAGGGGGCGACCGCACAGCGGTCGCGCGGCGCTGAAGCGCCGCTCCCCTCATCCAAGCTTTGCTAGGCAGCAAGCTGCCAAGCGCCGCTATCCTTCTCCCACAAGGGGAGAAGGATTTAAGCTCCAGGAACGATCGGCCCCCACAGCTCGCTGTGGTCCTCATCATGCCCAGGCATCCCCGCCTTGGTCAGATACCCGCGCGCGTCCGGGATATGGCTGTAGATCATTCGCAGCGGCCGTTCGTGCCATTGCAGGTTGAACGCCCAGCGGATGGGGAAGAATTCCATCGTCGAATAAGGCAAATGGTCGTGCACCCACCAGGCGATGCGCTTCCAGTCGTCGGGGCCGGTCCATTCATTGGCGAAGCGCGGGACGACGATGCACGCGGTGGCGCCCATATGGCCCTGGGCGTCGCGCTGGTCCCAGATATGCCCGGCGGCACTGCGTTCGTTCGACGCGCAATTATAGCCTTTGACGTTGCCCAACCGATTGACCTCGGCCGAGCGATAGGCCGAGCGGATCGCGATCCGCCCGAACACGTCCTGCAGCGGTTCGAGCAGATCCTCGCACAACCGCGTTCCTGCCGCGATCGCCAGATCGGGATCGTCGGGAATGTTGGACAGGGCGTGAATCTCGGCAATGTCCGAATAAAGGAAATCGCGCATGAAAAAGGTTCGCGACAGCTGGACACGACCCAGTTCGGTCAGCTTGGCGACCGTTTGCGGTTTCTTCACGCGTGCCTCCCACGAAAACTCCGGCATAGCTCGCCGGCGCGTGTGCGGAAATATATCCGAATTGGGGATAGTCTCCGGAGGAGTCCGGCTCGTCTTAAACGAAGCCGATATTCCAGCTCGATGGAGCATAATTGCCGATATTGGGCAGCACGGTCGCCATGTCACCGCCGCTGACGCCGAACCAGTTCGCCAAGGTTGCGGCATATTGGTCGACCGCGATCGTCGGGAGCAGGCGGCCCTGGCCGACATCGTCGGGCGTGTTGCTGCCGATCGCCGGCGGCGTGCCATAGATCGTCCGGCCGCGCACCGCGCCGCCGATCACGAAATGCATCGATCCCCAACCATGGTCGGCGCCGTCGCTGTTCGACGTCAGCGTGCGGCCGAAATCGGACGCGGTGAAGGTCATCACCTTGTCGGCGACGCCCATCGCGCCGGTCGTGTCGTAAAACGCCTTCAGCGCATCGGCGACCAGCCCGATCTGGCGCGGGTGATCGGTCGCGAGATTGTCGTGCATGTCGAACCCGCCCAGCGACACGAAGAACACTTGCCGCCGCGCTCCGAGCGTGGCCGAGACCGAGATCATTCGCGCCACGATCTTCAACTGGTCAGCCAGGCTGTTGCCGCTGGGGAATGAAGGGAAATTGGCGGCCGGAGCACCCGCCAGCGCGGCACTCAGCTGGGTATAGGTGTCGAGCGACCGCTGGCTCACCCGGGCATGTTCGTTGGCCAGGATGTTGGCGCTGCTGCCAGTCATCAGCGCCTTGAGCGTCGCCATCGCGGCCGAGGACGAATAGAGCGAGGCCGCATTGTTGAGCAGCGCGATCGGGCCGCCCGTGCCGACCGCATATTGCACCGCGCTGCGCCCGGTCAGGTAGACCGCGTTGCCGCTGGCGTTGACGCAGGTCAGCGTCGCCGATCCGTTGCCGCTCTGAAACAGGTCGCCGATCCGGCCTCCCCAGCCGCTCGTCGCGCCTTCGGGATTCGATGCCTGGAAATAGCTCTGCTGGTCGTTGTGGCTGAACAATTTGGGCGGTAGCCGCACTGCGTTCGACTGATATTGCGCCTTGGTCGTCGGCATCACCAAGGTGCCGACATTGAGCACTACCGCCATCCGCCCGGCATCGAATACCGGCAGCAGCGACGCCATGGCGGGGGCTAGCGCATATTGCCGGCCACCGAGGCTGTTGGCCGGGTTGAGCGCGGTGGCGGTCAGAGCGTCGCGCGGCAAGGCGATATTCGACCGCGCCGCCTGATAGAGTGCGTAGCTGGCGGCGTCATAGGGCGGCAGCGTGTTGGCGTAATCGTTGCCGCCGTACAGGAACACGCACACCAGCGCCTTGTAATCGCTCGAGACCGCGGCGGCGGCCTCCCCGATCGCAGCCAGGCTGGTGACGAAAGGCGCCGCGACACCGGCCATGCCGAGTGCTGCGCTCCGCTTCAGGAAGGCGCGGCGGGATTGGTCGTGCTCGAAACAGCTCATCACTTCACCGTCAGATAGTCGGGCGACGCCAGCGTCAGCAGGATGGCGATCTTCGCGCGATTGGTGGGACCGTTGGTCGCCGTCGCCGACACGCTGTCGACGGCGGCGCGGATCGATGACAGCGTCGCGGTCGACAGCTGGCCGGCGGCCAGCACGACGTTCACCTCGTCGACCAAAGCGGCGCTGTCCGCTGCCTTGGTCAGGATCTCGGTATAATCGGGCTTCGCATCGCCGCTGCCATTGTTGACCAGGGCGTTGATGAAATTGACATAGCCGACCACCGATTGCTCGTTGGTGATCTGGAATTCGGGCGCGACCAATCCGGCATTGGAGATCGCCGTGCTCGGCGGCGTGTAGCCGGGGCGGAAGAAGTTGAACACCGACGGAGCACGGCCCATCGACTGGCCCAGCCGGGTCGACGGGCTGCTGGTGTCGCCGATCGGCCACGTGTTGGCGGGCGAGGTCACGTTGAACGCGCGCGCCCAGCCGGTCAGTCGCATCACCGGCTCGCGCAATTTGCCGAAGGTCGCGTCGGCCATCATGCTGTCGGCGCGCGCCTCGCTGTCGGTCAGGATCGCGCGGATCACCGCCTTCATGTCGCCGCGTACGCCCACGCCGTTATCGGCGAACGCGCTGGCCACGCGGCCGACATAACCTGGGCTGGGGTTGCTGGTGACCATCCGCTGGATCAATTGCTTCGACACGAACGGCGGTACGTTGGGGTGCGCGAAGATGGTATCGAGCGCGGTCTTGATCGCCGCCATGCCGCCCCCGGTCGTGCTGGTGTTGAGAAAGCTCGACGGTCCGGTCTCGTTGGTCGCCGCATTGATCACCAGCGGCAGGCGGTAGCGGTCGGGCGTCGTGCTGGTATTGTTCGCCAGCACCAGCCCGGTGAACACGCGCGCCAGGCCGGTTACGTCGAGCTGATTATAGGTCTCGGTCGGGGTCGCGCCGCCGACCAGGGTGCCGTCGGTGTTGAGCCGGTACAGGCCCAAAGTGAACAGCTGCATCAGCTCGCGCGCGTAATTCTCGTCGGGCTGGGCGCCCGTCGTGGCATTCGCCTTGCGGTTGCCCAGGAAAGTCAGGAACGACGCCATCGCCGCGTTGGTGGTGATCTTGTCGAGGATGTCGCGGAAATTGCCGAACGCATTGTCGAGCAGCACGTCGACATAGGCGGCCATCGCGAATTGTTTCCAATTGAGGTTGAGCCCGCCGATCCCGACCACCAGCATGTCGAGCAGCGCCATGCCGACGCGCTGGCGCAACTGATCGGGCTCGACGATCATCTGACGCCACATCGTCGCGTCGAACCCTGCTTCGTTGTTGATATTGGTCGCGGCCGAATAGCCGTTGGCGACCAGCCAGTCCCAATGCGTGGTCGCACGCGGCATCGCGAACTGATCGTTCAGCCAGCCGGTGATGCCGCGTGCGACCAGCGCGTTGATCGTGCTGCGCGTCGCGCCCATCGTGGCCTGGCCGAGGAAACGGCTCGCCTGGATGTCGCTCAGCGGAATGACCGGGGGCGGGGCGGGCGGGGGCGGCGAACCGCCGGTGGCGCCGCCACCATCACTGCCGCCACCGCAGGCGGCGAGCGCCAGCGCCGACCCGACCACCGTGACGGTCGGCAAAGCGGGGCCGGTCGCGCCCGACCGCTCCGGCTCGGGCGTAGCACGCCCGTCAAAATCGATAGTGTCCACTGGTCCCCGCCGTGCCCCTTTAGGGTCACAACGTAGATTGACGGGATTCCCTTCGCCAATCGTCGCTGCGATCGCCCTGCCGCCAGGAATACCCGGTACGACGTACCGGAGTCGCAACAGACGTCGCTAAAATTTCGGTAGGGATGTGGGTGGGTGCCACCCAAACCCGGCCTGACCGCCCCCGGCTTTCACGGGGTGCGGCGGGGCCGATGGTTTAGAGGGAAAGGACCCCCGCCACCAGCGCCAGGCTGCCGACCGTCACCGCAGCGGTGGCCAGCATTTCCATGATACGCATGGTTGCTTCTCCTTAGAGCCGGATCAGTCCGGCTGGGAGGCATATGGAAATAGTTGCGCTAACACGCAATATTGTTTCAATCCTTCGCAGTTGCAGCATTTGCACTTGTGTTGCCATGTTGCATCCGGATGTGCCTCAAAGGGCACAGTCCGTTCATCCTCAGGCGTTCGCGAACACCCGCGCGAAGATCGTGTCGACATGTTTGAGGTGGTAATCGAGGTCGAACTTCTCCTCGATCTCGGCCGGCGACAGCGCCGTGGTCACTTCCGGATCGGCCTTGAGCAGTTCGAGCAGTGACAGTTCGCCGTCGGATTCCCACACCTTCATCGCATTGCGCTGGACCAGCCGGTAGGAATCCTCGCGGCTGACCCCGGCCTGGGTCAGCGCCAGCAGCACGCGCTGCGAATGGACCAGGCCGCCCATCTTGTTGAGGTTCTTCTCCATCCGCGCCGGATAGATCAGTAATTTGTCGATCACGCCGGTCAATCGCGCCAGCGCGAAGTCGAGCGTGATCGTGGCGTCGGGGGCGATATAACGCTCGACCGAAGAGTGGCTGATGTCGCGCTCATGCCAGAGCGCGACATTCTCCATCGCCGGGATCGCCGCGCTGCGCACCATCCGGGCGAGGCCGGTGAGGTTCTCGGTCAGCACCGGGTTGCGCTTGTGCGGCATCGCCGACGAGCCCTTTTGCCCAGGCGAGAAATATTCCTCGGCCTCGAGCACTTCGGTGCGCTGCAAATGGCGGATCTCGATCGCCAGCCGTTCGATCGACGAGGCGATCACGCCCAGCGTCGCGAAGAACATCGCGTGGCGGTCGCGCGGAATGACTTGGGTCGAGACCGGCTCGACCGCCAGGCCGAGCTTCTCCGCAACATGCGCTTCGACGCGCGGGTCGATATTGGCGAAGGTGCCGACCGCGCCGGAAATCGCGCAGGTGGCGATGTCCTTGCGCGCCGCGACCAGCCGCTCGCGGTTGCGCGCGAATTCGGCGTAAGCCTCGGCCAGTTTCAATCCGAACGTGACCGGTTCGGCGTGGATGCCGTGGCTGCGCCCGATCGTCGGGGTTAGCTTATGCTCCTCGGCGCGGCGTTTGAGCACCACCAGCAGCGCATCGATATCGGCCAGCAGAATGTCCGAGGCACGCGCAAGCTGCACTGCCAGGCAGGTGTCGAGCACGTCCGACGAGGTCATGCCCTGGTGCATGAACCGCGCTTCGTCGCCGACATTCTCCGCGACCCAGGTCAGGAAGGCGATGACGTCGTGCTTGGTCACTGCCTCGATCGCGTCGATCGCCGCGACGTCGATCTTGGGGTTGGTCGCCCACCATGCCCACAATGCGGCGGCCGCTTCCTTGGGCACCACGCCGAGGTCGGCCAGCGCGTCTGTCGCATGCGCCTCGATCTCGAACCAGATCTTGAAGCGCTCCTCCGGGGCCCAGATCGCGGTCATGTCGGGACGGGAATAGCGCGGGACCATGATGGGCCTTTCGAAAACGGGATGCCGGGAATGTCCGCGCCGATAGCAAGCGCGGTCGCGACCCTCAATCGCCTTTGCGGGATGGCCAGGGTTCCGTCGGATGCTGTGGTGCTGGAGTGACGGTTCCCTAAAATCGTGAGTCAGCTCGTCGCAACTAGAACACAACTGCGCGACGACCTGCGCCAATCTTGGGACAAATCGGCTCTTCACATTGACAATTTCGGACCCATATCGAAAGTCGAATGTTCTACTTGAGCAATTCGCATGGGGTGGTGAACAACCGCTTCGCAGAAACAGGTCCAAATTGCAAGGAGATTTGCCATGCTGAAGCATGTACTATTGGCTAGTGCTTTTATGATTTCTACGCCTGTACTGGCGCAGAACCAGCCACAGACTGCAACGCCGCAGCCGGATGCTAATGCTGCACCTGCGCAGCCGCAGACGGCACCGGTGCCGGCGGCACCGACGGCATCCACTCCGGCGCCGGAAACGACGTCGGCGCCGACCAGCGCGGCTCCGACGACGCCCCCGGCGCCGACCACCGCCGAGGCCCAGCCGCAGACGGCGCCCGCGCCGACCGCGCCTGCGCCTGACGCTCAGGCGGCCAATTCGACGCCAGCCAATGTCGGCGCGCAGGTCGCCGATGTCGTCAATGGCGAGTTCGGCACGTACGACAAGAACAAGAACGGCTCGCTAAGCAAGACCGAGTTTGGCGCGTGGATGACGGCGCTGCGCACCAAGGCCGATCCGTCGGTGAAGGACGATGCCGCCAACAAGAGCTGGGTCGCGCAAGCCTTCACCCAGGCCGACACGGACAAGTCCAAATCGGTATCGAAGGATGAGCTGACCAACTTCCTCTCGCAGGCTTCGGGCCAAAAGGCGTCGTAATCTAACTCCCACGACGCCCACGCAGAGGGCCGCCGCGTTTTCCCCTTGGCGCGGCGGCCCTTTTTCGTGCGCATCTATCTCCGCCGCGAGCGGACAAAACATTAGTATTGACTAATTGATTAGCGTTGGCTAATCGATTCGCATGCTTCCCGCCTTACCCGTCGACGCCGTCATGCGCGCCCTCGCCGATCCGACCCGCCGGGCCGTGTTCGAGCAGGTCGCGCGCAGCGGAGAGGTCAATGTCGCCGAATTGACCCGCGTCAGCGGCGTCACCCAGGGCGCGATTTCGCAACATCTCAAATTGCTGAAGCTGGCCGGCCTCGTCGCCGAACGCCCGCAGGGGCGGAACGTCTTCTATCGCGCGACGCCCGACGGGCTCGCGCCGCTGTTCGACTGGCTGAGCCATTACGACGCCTTCTGGCGCGACCGCTTTGCCAATTTGCGTGATTTGCTCAAGGAGATCGACTCGTGACCGACACCGTTTTGCACGCCGACACGCGAGACATCGTGATCGACGAAGTGTTTCCCCATGCGCCCGCCACGGTGTGGAAGACGCTGGCCACCAACGAGCTGATGGGGCGCTGGCTCAACATGACGCCGAACGGGTACGAGCCGGTGGTCGGCAATCGTTTCACCTACAAGACGTCGCCCGCAGGTGCTTGGGACGGGACGATCCAGTGCGAAGTGCTCGAGGTCGTGCCGGGCGAGCGGCTCGCTTATTCGTGGAGGGGCGGCGACGAGGCCAATGTCGGCTACGGATCGCGGCTCGACACGATCGTCACCTTTACGCTGGAGGAAGTCGATGGCGGAACCCGGTTGCGCGTCGTCCATTCGGGCTTCGTCCTGCCGAGGAACGAGACCGCCTATCGCAACATGAGCGGCGGCTGGACCCAGGTCATCGGCCGGATCGGCGCGGTGACCGAGGAAGAGGCATCGACCCGGGCGCAGTGAGCGCTCGCCTCTCGCAATCAGGAGTATCGTCATGCACCAGGACAGCAAGCTCGAAAACCGCCCGCCGACCGTGCCGGCATCCGACTGGACCGCGGCGTGGGAGCGCATGCTGGTCAAGGAAAAGGCCTTCACCCGCGCCCGCGACGCGCTCGCCGCCGAGCGCCGGAGGATGCCGTGGATGCTGGTCGACAAGGATTATCGGTTCGAGGGACCGGATGGCGCGATGAGCCTGCTCGATTTGTTCGAGGGTCGGCGACAGCTCATCGTCTATCGCGCCTTTTTCGAACCCGGCGTGTTCGGCTGGCCCGACCACGGTTGCCGCGGCTGCTCGTTCGGCGCCGATCAGGTCGCGCATCTCGCGCATCTCAATGCCCGCGACACCACGCTGGCTTACGCCTCGCGTGCGCCGCAGGCCGATATCGCACGGCTGAAGGCGCGGATGGGCTGGGACATGCCCTGGTACACGATCACCGACAGCTTCGACGCGGATTTCGGGGTGGACGAATGGCATGGCCACAACGTCTTCATCCGGGAGGACGGGCAGATCTATCGCACCTATTACATCAACAATCGCGGCGACGAGGCGATGGGCTCGACCTGGAACTTTCTCGACATCACGCCGCTCGGTCGCCAGGAAACGTGGGAGGATTCGCCCGAGGGCTATCCCCAGACGCCGCCCTATAAATGGTGGAACTGGCACGACAATTACGAGGCCGAGCAAGCCGTGCCCGATCCCAAATGGGTCGAAGTGTCCGATGCCGGCGAGGCGGCGTTCCGCAACGAGGAAATCAAGGCATGATCGCCGCGGGCACGGCCGGTGGGACCGGGTTCGCCAAATGGCTGGGCCTGGCGGCGTCGCCCACCTTCGCGGCGATGGCGTTGCTGACGAGCCTGGGCAGCGATCCGATGGTGTTATGCTCCGGGGCTGCGGGCTTCCCACTCGGCGGCATGGTGCTGATGTACTTGCTGATGAGCGTTTTCCATGCAGGGCCATGGCTGAAGGTGATCGCGGACCGCTGATCGGGCGGAGGCGCGCTGAACACTCGCGATAAACTACTGTCGTCATGCCGGCCCCGTGCCGGCATCCACGGGGCCGCAAGCCCCACGTATTGGATGTGCTGCGCGGTGGATGCCGGCACAAGGCCGGCATGACGGGTGTGGCTAATTGTGCGCGACTCCAGCGCGATCGGGCTTGCGCGGTGATATGTAATGTGATCTCATATCTAAATGAAAGCCGCTCTCCTCCTCGCCCTGCTCGCGGCCACAGCGTGTTCGCAGCCGCAGCCTTCGCCGTCATTGAATCCGGAGACTCGAAAGGCGCTGGCGTCGGCCCAATTGTTCGCGCGCAAAATCGGGATGGCCGGGGACTGCCTAACGCCCGGCCCGCGCGAACATTATTCGATCAAGGACGCCGCCGATGCCTGGGTGGTCGAGGTCGAGCCGCCGCCAAGGCCAGGGCCGGTGCTGCGTCTGACGATCCGCAAGGACAATTTCAACGTCATCCGGGCGCAAAAGATCGTCTAGCCACCCAGCCCGGCGGCAGGATCGGCACGGAGGCACAAGCGGGGCTGCCGTCGCGCGCGGTGCCGTTGAAATGCGCGGTCAGGCGCTCGCCCGGCGCCAGCGCCTCGATCGCTCGCCAGTCGATCGCGCCGAGCGGCACCTTGGTGCGGCGCTGCCAAGGCGAGCCGATCTGGCCGGCGCTTGCACCGATATTGAGATAGACGAACCGCGCGGTCGGCGGTCCCTGGACGAACGGCCCGAGCAAGCGCGGCCCGCCGGCGGGATTGCTGCCGTCCAGCGTGACGTCGAGCTCGAACACGAGCGCGTCGGCCGAGCGATGAACCGGCCCGACCAACGTCGCCTTGCCACTGGCGCCGCGCTGAAGCGCGAGCGCGACACCCGGCACGGGTCGGTCGACCACGATACGCAGCGGCAGCGCCGATCGTTCAGCCGTCATGACGCCAGCCCTCCATCAAATCCGCTGCTTCGTCGAGATCGCGCCGTCGTGCCGCCTCGACCGCGGTATGGCCGCTTTTGTTGCGAATCCGCGAATCAGCGCCATGGCGCAGCAGGATGCGCGCGACCTCGACCGCTTTGTCCTCGTCGTCGGGCAGGAAGAAAAGCGGTGTCGGAGTTTCGTCGTTCACCCGCGCTCGATTGGCCAGATCGGGATCGGCGCTCAGCACGGCATCGAGCCGCTCGGTCAGGCCGAGATGGACCAGCGGCCACAGATCGCGGCTCAACGGTGCGAGCAGATCCACCATCCGCGGCCGTCCCAGCACTACCGCCCAGCTGAGCGGCGTGCCGTTCCACTTGCGCTCGCGGCGGTCGATCTCGGCACCGGTGGCGATCAGCAGGTTGGCCGCCTCCAGCGATCCCGACTGCACCGCGCGGTGCAGCGGACTGATCCCCTCATGATCGCCTCCGCCGACATCGGCACCCAGCGATAGCAACAACGCAATGGCGGGCGCATTGCCGAACTCGGCGGCCGCCAGCAGCAGGGCAGGATTGGTCACCAGTTGCGGATCGCCCGCGAGCAGCGCCCGAGCGCTCGCTTCGTCGCCGCGCAGGCATGCGGCCCGGAATGCTTGCGCCCCGCTCAGCGCCACCGCCGCCGCGCCATAGCGCTCGAGCAGGGCGGCCATGTCGACGAACCCGGAGAGCTGCGCGAGCGCATGGACCGGCTGGCCGGTATAAGCATGCGGCGTATCGGCGTTGGCGCCCCGCTCCAGCAGCCACTCGGCGCGCTCCAGATGGTTCTGCCCGACCGCATTGCCGAGCAGATAGTCGAGCGGATTGAGCGGCTGGTTGCCGCCGATGCGATAGCTGACCGCGTCGCGCCAGCGCTCGGTCACGCTTTGCGCCTCGCAATGCCGCCACAGCAGATCGTACCAATAGACGTCCGACCCGACGATCGAGATGTTGTAGAGCGCCTGCGTATCGAACGGCGATGCGCCGGCGGCGACCAGCAGGTCGACCAGCTCGGCCGCCTGGGGGTGGCTCGATTTAGCGCCTTCGCCCAGGCCGATCGCGCCGGTCACCAGGGTGAAGGAATTGTCCCAGCCATCGTTGAACGAGAAGTTGGGGTCCGCGCCCGCCGCCAGCAACAGCCGCGCGATCGCCATGCCGTTGATGGGATCGAGCCGACCGTAAGCGACATAAGCGAGCGCGGTCCAATCCTTGGGGCCACCCACCGCGAGCGCGGCACCGGGATCGCGCGCCAACCGCCGCTCGACCTCGCCGATATCGCCGCACGTAGCAGCAGTGAACACGCTGTCGCGCGCGATGACCGGATGGCGGTCGACGATCCGCCGAGCGACCGCCGGATCGCCGTCCCAGCCGTGCAGCAACACCCGGTCGAGCCGCTCGGCGTAACTCTGGCGATCGAGCGCGAGATCAGCGATCGCCGCCTTGAGCGCGACCCAGCTTTCGCAGCCATAGTCGAGCGCCAGCGCCTGGTGCACGTCGCGCAGTCCGGGGTCGGCGGAGAGCTTAGCGCCGGTTTCGCGCAGCCGCGCGATCGCGGCGGCATCGCCCGCGCGAATGGCTTTCAGCCAGCGCTTGGCGTCCTTGCGCAGGGTATCGAGATTGGTCTTGGGCGTGAGCGTACGACGCATCGGAAACCTTCCTTCCAAATGCCAGACGTCCGCTTACGAAAGGCCGGAAGAAGGGTTCGTAAGTATCGTTCTCAGCTGGATGGGAGAAGCTCCCTTGCCGCGGACAGGTGGCGCTCCAGATGCGCTCTTGGGGGGGAGTATTGGCGATGGTGGGGGCCGTGTCAACGAGGGAGCGGCGCTTCTGGTGAACTGTCGCCGAAACCACACCGCAGCCGAAGCTGGATTCGCCGAAATCACCGAAATCGAAATCCCCAATGCCGCGATCTATCTCGAGCGACGGATTGGCGATCGAAATTATCCGCGCGGACGCGCTGCCCCTTGTTGGCCCCGATTCCGGCGCTATCGTAATTCACTGCTTCGATTATGATTTTGGACTACCGTCAAGAAAATGGCTGATCCCGCTTGCCCCTTCCCCGGTATACCATTGATCGAATCCCCCGTGTTCGGTGCGGAGGTCGAGCGGATGGATCTCACAGCGAGTGAGCGCGCTATCGCTATTGCGCTCAATCGCGATGGATACGCGGTTTTCGACTTCCCCGATGTCGACATCGAACGACGGATCGCCCGTATTCGCCAACGCCTGGCACCGAAGCTGGGCATCGACGACGAGGACAGGGAGAGTAATAAGTTCGGTGGAGTAGGCCGCATCCAGGATGCTTGGCAGTTTGATTCGGACGTGCAGGCGATTGCCGCCAATCCAGCGGTGCTCGATTTGCTGTCGCGGTTATATGGCCGCAAGGCTTTCCCATTCCAGACACTTAATTTTCCGGTGGGAACGCAGCAGAATTTTCATACCGACGCCGTCCATTTTTCTTCGATCCCGCAACGCTTCATGTGCGGCGTCTGGCTGGCGATGGAGGATATCGCGGCCGATGCGGGCCCCCTACGCTACGTACCCGGCTCACACAAATGGCCGGTCCTCGATAACATGCTCATCGGCCGTCGTGGAACAGACCGGGCAATCAGATCGGCACAGGCACCATTTCGCGACGCGTGGAATGCGCTGATCGCGGAGCATAACGCCCCCATCGAGCATTTTCTCGCCCGCAAAGGACAGGCACTGATCTGGTGCGCTAACCTGCTGCATGGCGGCAGTGTGCAGACCAATCCCAACCTGACACGCTGGTCGCAAGTCACGCACTACTTCTTTGATGACTGTGTTTATTACACCCCGGCCTTTTCCGACGAATATCTCGGGCGGCTTGCCCTTCGCAATCTCGTTAGCATCGCGGATGGCACGCCAAAGCCCAACCTCTATCTCGGCGAGGAAATTCGGGCGGCTCGTGGATCGAAATCCTCCAAGCCGCTGATAACGCATTGGAGCAAGCATATCGCGCGTGCACTGAAACGGCGTGTACCAACGAAGATCGATGGAGCGACGCGGTAAAACGACGCGCGTCGCTGGTACCGATTCGAGTGTTGGTACAAGCGATTGGCGTAGCACTACCGCGCGTTAGTTCGTGCCCTCGAGTCGGTTCAAATCAGCCCCTGACCCCGCAAACTCACAAACCCCTTCGTTCCCACGATGATATGATCGTGCACCGCGATCCCCATCTTCTTGCCCGCCTCGACCACCGCGCGCGTCAGGTCGATATCGGCGCGGCTCGGCGAGGGGTCGCCGGAGGGGTGGTTGTGGACCAGGATGATCGACGCCGACTTCAGGTCGATCGCGCGGCGGATGACTTCGCGGACATAGACAGGCGCCTCGTCGATCGAGCCTTCGTTCATCAGCTCGTCGCGGATCAGCATGTTGCGCGTGTTCAAATGCAGTACGCGGACGCGTTCGTTGCCGTGATGCGCCATGTCGGCGCGGAGGTAATCGAGCACCGCTTGCCAGTTGGACAGTAACGGCTTCTCCGCCACTTCCGCCCTCAGCAATCGCAGCGCGGTCGCCTGCACGATCTTGAGCGCGGCGACCGAGGTCTCGCCCATGCCGTTGACCCGTGCGAGTTCCTCGGGCGCGGCGGTCAGCAGGCCGGCGATGCCGCCGAACTCGCGCAACAGGGCATAAGCCAGCGGCTTGGTATCGCGCCGCGGGATGGCGAGCGCGAGCAGATATTCGATCAATTCATGGTCGAGCAGCCCGTCGGCATCAGCGAGCAGCCGCTGCCGCAACCGCGCGCGGTGACCAACATGATCCGGTTCCGGAACGTCCCCCATCCGCCATGGGTTAATCGGCGATCCGGGACGACGCAATTGCCCCGGTGCCGTCGCGGCGTGTAGCGTCGTCGTTAATGACAATAATCAAGGTGGCGGGTCTGCAGCCTAAATGACCGAGAGCGAGCCAGATATTGCCCGCCCGTCGCGCGCTGGTCGCATTCGGTTCCGGCTGGGCGTCGCGCTCGCAGTGTTGCTGGTCGTGCTCGCAGGGCTGTGGCTGGTGCGCAAGCCGGTCGCCGAGCATTTCATCGACGATGCCTTGTCGCGGGCGAAAGTGCCGGCGCGCTATACGATCGAGGACCTCGCGCTCGGCCATCAGCGCCTCACCAATATCGTCATCGGCGATCCCGCGCATCCCGACCTCATCGCCGATTGGGTGGAAGTGCAGACCTCGGTCGATTTCGGCGGCGCGCATGTGACCGGCGTCCGGGCCGGGCATGTGCGAATGCGGGCGCGCGTCATCGATGGCGCGCTGTCGCTGGGGTCGCTCGACCGGCTGATTCCCAAGGGGGCAGGAGGCGCCTTTCGCCTGCCCGCGCTCCAACTCGACCTTCAGGACGGCCGCATGCGGCTGGAGGCGCCGCAGGGTGTGGTGGGCCTGGAGGCGTCAGGCAGCGGTCGGCTCGACGGCGGGTTCCAGGGGCAAGTGGCGGCGATCAGCGCGCGGATCGCGAGTGGCGCCTGCGCTGCCGACAAAGCGGTCGCCGCGCTCAGGATCGATATCCGCTCGGATGCGATCCATCTCCGCGGCCCGGTGCGCGCGGGCGAAGCAGGCTGCAACGGCAATGGCGCGACCCGGTTCCGCGCCGATATCGATGCGTCGGTCGCCCAGACGTTCGATCGCTGGAACGGCCATGCCAATCTCGTCGCCGATCGGGTGACCGCGCCGTCGCTTAACGCCGAAGCGATCGCCGGATCGCTCGGCTTTGCCGGCACCGCGCGCGGGATCCAGGGCGCGGCCCGGCTTACTGCCGACCGGCTGATCGGCGGCGGCATTACCGGTCAGGCGGCGGCGATCGACGGCGCCTATCGCTATGCCGATGCCAAAGGTGCGTTCACCGGCAAGGCGCAGCTAGGACGTGCCGCCTTGCCCGACGCGATCCGCGCCAACTTTCGGTCCTGGGGATCGTCCGGCGCGGGGACGCCGCTCGCGCCGCTGGCTGCCCAGCTTGCCGGCGCGGTCGACGATGCGGCGCGCGAATTCGCCTTGTCGGCCGAACTGTCGGCGGCGACCGATGGCGGGCGCGGCGCGGTCAAGCTGTCTCGCCTGCTCGCGGTCGCCGATAGCGGTGCGAGCGTCACGCTGACCAGCCGCGACGGCGCGCAGATCGTCTGGCCGAACGGCGGAGTCATCCTCCGCGGCGATCTCGTCGCCGGCGGCGGGGGGCTGCCCGATCTCAGCGCGCATCTCGATCAGCAGCGCGCCGGCGCGCCGATTACCGGCACCGCGACGATGGAACCCTACGAGGCCGGCAATGCGCGCCTTGCGCTCGCGCCGGTCAGGTTCAGCGCCGGGCTCGATGGGCGGACGCGGATCGAGAGCGAAGCGATATTGTCCGGTCCGCTGTCAGGCGGCGCGGTGGACGGATTGCGGTTGCCGCTGCTCGCGCAATGGGATGGGCGGGGGAGCCTTGCGGTCAACCCGGCCTGCGTGCCGGTGGCGATCACCCGGCTGCGCCTCTCCGGATTGGATGCGCGCGAGTTCCACACGCAGCTTTGCCCGGTCGACGGCGCGATGCTGCGGATTGCCGGCGGGCGGATCGACGGTGGCGCGGTGGCGCGCGACCTTCGGCTCAACGGCGCGCTTGGCTCCAGTCCGCTTGCGGTCGCCGCGGCCCAGGCCACGTTGCGGCTCGGCGACCGCTATTTCGTGCTCGATCGGCTGGCGGTGCGGCTCGGCGAGCCCGAGCGGCTGACCCGGCTCGATATCGCGACGCTCGACGGCAGTTTCGGCCAATCGATCGGCGGCAAGTTTGACGATGCCGGCGGCCAGATCGGCGCGGTGCCGCTGATCCTGTCGCAAGCGGCGGGGACATGGCGGATGGGGAACGGGCGGCTGCTGGTCGGCGGCGCGCTGACGGTGGCGGATGCCGCGCACGATCCGCGCTTCCACCAGCTTGCCGGCCGTGACGTGTCGCTGACGCTCGCCGACAATCGCATCGCCGCGACCGGCAAGCTGACCACGACCAATGGGGCGGTGAAAGTCGCCGACGTCGCGATCGCCCACGATCTGTCGAGCGGTGCGGGCTCGGCCGATCTCGACGTCACCGGGCTGACCTTCACCAAAACATTCCAGCCCGAAGCGCTGACTCCGGTGACCGAAGGCGTGATCACCAATGTCGCGGGTACCGTCACCGGCCATGGCCATATCGCCTGGACCCCCCAGGCGGTGACCAGCAATGGCGCGTTCCGAACGCGAGACGCCGATCTCGCCGCCGCGTTCGGCACGGTCACCGGCCTGTCGGGCGAAGTCCGCTTCACGGACTTGTTGGGGATGGTGTCCGCACCCGATCAGGTCGCGACGGTCAAGACGATCGATACCGGCATCGCGGTCAGTGACGGAGTGGCCCATTATCAGTTGCTCGGCCCGCAGCGCATCCAGGTCACCGACGCGCGCTGGCCGTTTGCCGGCGGGCGGCTCGATCTGGCGCCGACCTTGCTCGATTTCGCGGATCCCGGCGGCCGGCATTTGACGTTTCGCCTGACTGCGGTCGATGCCGCGCAATTCCTGCAGCAATTCGACTTCAAGAATCTGAACGCGACCGGCGTGTTCGACGGCACCCTGCCGATGATCTTCGACATCAATGGCGGCCGGATCGAAAGGGGCGAATTGCACGTGCGCCCGGGCGGCGGCACTTTGGCTTATGTCGGTCAGGTCACCAAGGAGGATGTCGGCACCTGGGGCAATCTGGCGTTCCAGGCGCTCAAGTCGCTACGCTATCGCAACCTCGATTTGACCTTGAACGGCCCATTGGCGGGCGAAGTCATCACCGAAGCGCATTTCGCCGGGGTCAGCCAGGGGGAGGGGACCAAGTCCAACTTCCTGATCCGCCGGTTGCAGCGGCTGCCGTTCGTGTTCAACGTCAAGATCCGCGCGCCTTTCCGCTCGCTGCTCGATTCGGCGCAGAGCTTCTACGACCCCACGCTGCTGATAAAGCGCAACCTGCCCGCGCTGATCCGCGAGCAGAACAAGGCCCAGCCTGGTGTGCAACCCGTTCAGCCTCCCGCAAGCGAGACCAAGCCATGATACGAACAGGATTGACGATGGAGCGATTGAGCCTGACCACCAGGAAGATGCGACAGATGGTATTGATCGGCGCGGCCTGCGCCACCGGATTGCTCGGCGGTTGCGTCAACGTGACCGCGCCGGACAAACCGATCGAGATCAATCTGAACATCAACATCACTCAGCAAGTGGTGTATAAACTGGACGGCCAGGCCAAGGCGCTGATCGACGAGAATCCGGGGATATTCTGACGATGAAACGGACCATGACTGCTTCGGCCCTGTTGCTGGGCACCCTGATCGCGATCGCGCTGCCGGCGACGGCGCAGGAGCGCGACCCCGCTTATGCCGCGGCGCGCGCCGCGGGGCAGATCGGCGAACTGCCCGATGGCTATATCGGCGTGGTCGGCACCCCGACCAAGGATCTGTCCGCGCTGGTCAACAAGATCAACATCCAGCGCAAGGCGGTCTATACCCAAAAGAGCGCGGCGAGTGGCTCGACGGTCGAGGAGATGGCCTTCACCACCGGGTGCAACCTGATCCTCAAGACCGCGCCGGGCGAGAAATATCGCGATCCCGCGGGTAATTGGCAGACGCGCACTGCCGCCCCGCCTAAGCGCGATCCGCGCTGCGTCTAGAGTCTGTTTCAGCAAAGCTGAAACAGTTGCGGCACCGCCCTCCGCTGCCATTCCAACGATGCTGCGCATCGCTGGAACCTTGGGCGGCTCCGCCCGCTCCCCCACCCGGCCGCCCAGCAGGGTATTCTATGGGCGGCCGGGTGGGGGAGCGGGCCGGTGCCGATCCAGCGAAGCTGTAAACGACTCTAAAGTATCGCGCGGAAAAGTGGGTACCGGTTTTCCGCGAATGGCGATGCGATCACAAATAACTAGAGCGGAGTGCCTGATTCACAAATCAGGCACTCCGCTCTTGCTTATCCCTTCGGACGGTTGACTCGGTCCGGCCGCTTTCCTAAACGCGCGCTCAGCAAACGGGGGCTGTGGCCTTTCCGCTGCCCCGATCGTCGCCCGCTTGCCAGAGCGTGGCGGCGTTTCTTTATCAGGATGTTTCAGCGCCTTGGCCGACGATCGCCAGAATACTGACCTCGACAGCCGGATCGCCGCAGCGCGCGCCGCTGAAGAGGCGCGTTCGAGCGCCGGGCCGCAACCTTCCAAGGGATACGGCCAGGGATCGCGTGTCCTGATGGAACTGATCGGCGCCCCGCTCGGCGGCGGCATCGTCGGCTGGGCGCTCGATCATTGGCTCGGCACCAGCCCCTGGCTGCTGCTGACCTTCCTCGCGCTCGCGATCATCGTCGCGTTCCGCAACATCTACCGCATTTCTAAGGAGCGAGCCGAATAATGGCCGGCGACATCAACCCGATGGAACAGTTCGAGGTCGGTCACCTGATCGATCTCAAGCTTTTCGGCTACGACGTCTCGTTCACCAACTCGGCGCTGTTCATGGTCGTCGTGTTCGTGCTGCTCGCCGTCTTCATGGCGGGCGGGCTGAAGCGTCAGCTGATCCCCGGCCGCTGGCAAGTTGCGGCCGAAAGCGCGGTGTCGTTCATCGATTCAATGGTCAATGTGAACATCGGCAAGGGCGGCAAGAAGTTCGCGCCGTACATGTTCTCACTGTTCTTCTTCATCCTGTTCGCCAATCTGGTCGGCGTGTTGCCGCTGGCGATCATCCCGCATCTCCACACCTTCGCCGTCACCAGCCACATCACGGTGACCGCGGTGTTGGCGTTCTTCTCGTTCGGCATCGTACTGGCGGTCGGCTTCTGGAAGCACGGCCTGAAATTCTTCTCGCTGTTCGTGCCGCACGGCGCACCCTGGGTGCTGCTGCCGGTGATCGTCCCGGTCGAGCTGATCTCGTTCCTCGTGCGCCCCTTCTCGCTGGGTCTGCGGCTGTTCGTCGCGATGACCGCGGGGCACATCCTGCTCGAAGTGTTCGGCAGTTTCGCGGTCCAGGGGCTCAATGCCGGCCTGAGCGGCAGCCCGATCGGCTTCGTCGTGTGGGTCGGCAGCTTCCTGATGATCCTGGGCGTTTCGGCGCTCGAACTGCTGGTCTGCGCGATCCAGGCATATGTGTTCGCGCTGCTCACCTCGCTTTATCTCCACGACGCGGTGCATCTGCACTAAGTCCCGTTTTCAATGCTGTAGATTATTCTGGGAGTTTAAAATGACTGATCATGGTTTGATGTACATCGGTGCCGGCCTCGCGGCGATCGGCGTTGGCGCGGCCGCGCTGGGCGTGGGCAACGTGTTCGGCTCGTTCCTCGAAGGCGCGCTGCGCAACCCGTCGGCCGCCGACGGCCAGCAGGGCCGCCTGTTCATCGGCTTCGCGGCCGCCGAGCTTCTGGGTCTGATCGCGTTCGTCGTCGCGATCCTGATCCTGTTCGTCGTCAAGTAAGCAGCAAAACGAGCGCTTCCGATGCCTCAGATATCCCAAGCAGCCTCCATCTACGCGTCGCAGCTGTTCTGGCTCGCGATCGTGTTCGCGGCGGTCTATTTCGGGATCGGCCGGGCGATGGTGCCGAAGATCGAGCGGACGATCGACGATCGTAACGCTCGCATCTCGGCGGACATCGCCGCGGCGGAGGAAGCGCGCAACACCGCGCGCGCCGCCGAGGAGGGCTATACCGCCAGCCTCGACAGCGCGCGCAGCCAGGCCCTGAAGCTGGTCGGCGAGGCCAAGGCGAAAGCCACCGCATCGACCGAACAGGCGATTAAGGCGGGCAATGCCGACCAGGAAAAGGCGCTGGCCGAGGCCACCACACGCATCGATACGGCCAAGGCGACCGCGCTCGCCGGGATCGAAGATGCGACGGTGGATGCGGTCGAGGCGATCGTCGCCAAGCTGTCGGGCGTCACGCCCAACCGCGCGACGGTGGCGGCACGAGTGAAGGCGGAACTGGCCAATGGCTAATCTCCAGGCGACCACGCTGGCCAAGGAAACCGGCACCACCGAACTGCATCACGAGGCTTCGGCATTGGGTTTGACCCCGCCGGCCTGGGTGGCGCTGGCGATGCTGTGCGTGATCGGGATCATGATCTGGCAGAAGGTGCCGGCGCTGATCGGCCGCATCCTCGACGGCAAGATCGCGACGATCCGCCAGCAACTCGATGAAGCGGCGGCCTTGCGCGCCGAGGCCGAGGCGTTGCTTGCGGACGCGAAGAAGCGCGATGCCTCGTCGGCGTCCGACGCCGCGGCGATCGTCGCCCATGCCGAACAGGAAGCCGCGGCTCTGGTCGCCAAGGCGCAGACCGACGCGACCGAGTTGGTCGCGCGGCGCGGCAAGATGGCCGAGGACAAGATCGGCGCCGCCGAGCGCGCCGCGGTCGCCGAGGTCCGTGGCAAGGCTGCCGATGCTGCGACCCGCGCCGCCACGTCGATCATCGCCGACAGCCACGGCGCCGCCGCCGACGCCAAGCTGGTCGACAAGACCATCGCCGGCCTGTCGCGGCTCAACTGAGCTTTCCCGTCACGTAGGCGGGTCGCACTCTCCATCACCCGAACGTCATCCCGGCCTTGTGCCCACAGCTGTCCGGGATTTTCACAGCGCGAGAGCGAGCTGTGGGATTGGGTGCAGTTTTGCTGGTTGGATGGGCGGGGGTTTGGCGCGGTTGGAGAGGTCGAGGGGACTGAAGAGGGCGACCTTGA